>Ga0182240_100055_pt1 | contig 61178 bp, 55 predicted proteins | sample hydfrates4_PW_90_FD_145594 | JGI IMG/M metagenome (GOLD analysis project Ga0182240, IMG submission 145594) | Subsurface microbial communities from deep shales in Texas, USA - hydraulic fracturing test 4_PW_90 | ecosystem: Environmental > Aquatic > Deep subsurface > Shale gas/oil reservoir >...
GGTTAATACCTAACCTGGGTGTAGATACATCATTTACCAAAACCACATATTCATTATCAACCTTTTCCACAACCACATCAGGTACTATATACCGCACACTGTCTCCGGAAGCGAACCATCTACCCGGCTTAGGATCAAGTGTTTTAATAATATCCATTAATTCCTGTACTTCTTTGACACTCAAACCAACTTCCTTGGCCACTTTATTTAGTTTACCGTCACCTAAGTCATGCAGGTAATGCTTAATGAGACACTCTAAATATTCGTTCTCTAAACCTCTGCCCTTAACCTGAAGAAGAAGACATTCCTGTAAACTTCGAGCCCCTACACCTATAGGGTCCAATGATTGTATAATTTGCAATACGTCCTCTACCTGGTGCAGATCTACGCAAAAATGATGAGCAATTTCTTCAACAGTGGTACAAAGGTAACCATTTTCATCAAGATTTCCAATAATGAATTCTCCGATTTTTTTCTGCAATTCTGACTTTACAATCAAATGAAATTGCAGTAATAAATGTTCCTGGAGAGTAGGCGCTTCACTTAAGAAGTTCTCATAAACTACTTCTTCTTTTCTTTCCCTCGGGGCTTTTATATAACCTAGATCACTTTCGTCTTGAAAATACTCCTGCCAGTCAATATCAAATTCTTCCTTCTCTCCGGAATCTTCTGAATGATCTCCATGAGCTTCTTCTTGTGAATCTTCCTTCAATTCTAAAACAGGATTCTCTACAAGTTGCTCTTCAATATATTCTGTAAGTTCCTGGGTTGATAGCTGCAGTATGGCAATTGCCTGCTGCAGTTCCGGAGTCATAACCAATTTCTGAGTCTGTTCTAGGTTAAGCTCAAAACCCATTCTCATAGAACCCACTCCCAACAAAATTACACCTAAACCTTTGTTTTATTACTATTCTGTAAAGATAGTATTTTTTCCTGCCTTTGAGGTCTGGTAAATATTATTTTTGTAAAATTTTTAGAATTTCAGGAAAATAACTTTTTTTACAAATACTTCTTATTAAATCTATATTTTACCAGAGCCCAGGCAGCCAGAACTGTGCTTAAAATTACTGCAGAAATTAATGCCAAAAACCATTGCCCGTTATCATAGAGGTATGGATGCAAATCCAAGACATAATCAACATAATCCCAAATAATAAACCAGATAACAATTGCTATAATCCTTGGTTTTGTAACTTTAAAGTGTCGAAAATAGACGAAACCCTCGAGAGCCATCCCCAGGTGAGAAAACAACAGCATAGCTTCGGTAATACGTACATCCCCTGAAAAAAGCCAAAAATGAGTTATCAATATAACTGCCCATATACCGTATTTAATTACTCCTAAATAGGCTATACCATGCAACCATGATTCAATATTAATTAATGCAATTATTATCAGAGAAATTGCAAATAAAGTTGTTGAAAAAGGGCTGTCGGGAACAAAAATCCAGTATTTGAACTGGGTAGCAGCCAGCTGGTTTTTATACCAGTAGTAACCATAAATGGAGCCAAGAATATTTATAATTATCAATAAATACATTATCGATTTTGTATAAGGCCTGTCCCTCAATACTTTATAAAAATGCAGCAACATTACTCTCTTCCTCTCCAGGGTTTTTCTTGCGATAGTCTAGGCGGATTTTTACGGGTACTCCCGCCGCAAATGCTCCCGGCGGGACGTCTTTGTCAACCAGGGCTCCCGCCGCAATTACAGCATCATCACCTATTTCTACACCTGGAAGTATTGTAGCGTTAGCGCCAATCATTACATTTTTACCTATGATAACCTCCCCCAGGCGGTATTCATTAGTTAAAAACTCATGACAAAGAATAGTACAGTTGTATCCCAGAATGGTGTTGTCACCTATTGAAATAAGCTGGGGAAAAAAAATGTCCAACATCGCCATCAGGCCGCTGGATACATTTTTACCAACTTTAATTCCTAAAAGCCTGTACAGAATATTTTTTAGTTGTAGAGAAGGAGAATAGCGACAAAACTGAATAACTATAAAATTTACAATTACCCTTAGAGGATGCACAATTTTCGGCCAGTACTGCAATGAGTTTTTAGGTCCCGGTAACGGGTATCTTGTTAGTCTCCGCTTTTTCAACTACTTTTCCCCCTTAATTTGTCAGCAATACGTTTTAAGCGTCTCATGCGATGATTAACACCTGACTTGCTTAAAGGCGGTTCCATAGTTTCTCCTAGTTCCTTTAAGCTTACTTCCGGGTTTTCCAGACGGGCACGTGCTATTTCTTTCAATCCTACAGGCAGGTTTTCCAAGCCTATGGACCTTTCAAGATAACGAATGGTTTCCACCTGTTTCAAACCTGCTTCTACAGTTTTATTTAGATTAGCAGTTTCACAGTTTACAATACGGTTGACCCTATTTCTAACATCTTTATGGACCCTGATATTTTCAAAATTAAGAAGTGCGCAATGAGCGCCTACAACATTTAAAAAATCAACAATCATTTCGCTATCCTTTAAATAAATCACGTGAGCTTTTTTTCTCCAGGTAGTTTTCGGTTCAATGTTAAAATTGCGCATTAATTCCGATATTAACTCATCATTAAAGCTGTCACTTGTTATTATTTCCAAATGATATGTTTTTTGTTCTGGATTACTTATTGAACCCCCTCCTAAAAAAGCCCCCCTGAGATATGCCTTCTGGCAGCAACGCTTTTTTACCAGTTCAGAATTCCAGTGGATTTTATAGCCCGCCGGGGTAAAGTCTATCCCAAGCTTGTCCAGTGCTTTTTTAGTTCCAGGTTGAGGCACCATTTTGACAGAGTAGATAACATTTTTTCTTAGCCTGTTATTACGCCGTACACTTACCTCTTCCTTTAAATTAAAGAGGGTTTTTCCAAGAAAATACATTTTACGGGCAACTGCCGCATTTTGAGTTTCTATTCCCAGTGACATGTGGTGATCGGCACTGATATGAATACTGCCATCCATTCTTATTAATGCAGCCAATTCTGCCAGCTGGCAGCACTTATCCTTTGGAATTATCCTGGCAAGTTCATTTTTTGTTTTCTGGGAAAAAGACATGGTAACCCCCTCACCCAATTAAATCCTTAAGTTTGCCCAGTTATAATTAAAGACATCCAGAATAGGTAACTGAATTAAGTTTCGCTTTAATCATTTAAATCAAACATTTTAACTCTTTCGTAAGTAGGTTTTAATTTTATTATTTCACCAACGATAAGACGGGCTAAAACATCGGAATCATGCCTTACATAATCTTCCTTTTGAAGTAGAGATGCCTTTAGCACTTTCACACCGGCCTCCTTCAGTGTTTTTTCTTTAATTTTTACCGGTTCGGCGCCTTCATTTTTATAGCGTTTTAAAAGTTTTTCCGGAATTCTTTCCGTATTCACAATAATATAATCAATAAATTCACCCTGGATATGGTCTTGTATCGCTTGCAAATGTTCCTGAGCAGTATATCCATCAGTTTCTCCGGGTTGCGTCATTATATTGCAGACATAAAAAACCGGGCAATCCGCTGAAATAACAGCTTCTTTTATACCTTTAACCAGGAGATTGGGAATTACACTTGTATATAAACTTCCCGGACCTAAAATTATAGCATCTGCGTCATAAATTGCTTCCAGAGCGCCTTCCAAGGGCTTACAGTCTGCAGGACTTAAAAATACTTCCTTAATGCTGCTTTTATGCTGTACTATTTCTGTTTCACCCAGTACCGTATCGCCATTGGCCATTTTCGCACCCAGAACTACAGATTGTAGAGTTGCCGGCAGAACACTGCCCTTTATAGCAAGTACCCTGCTTATCTCCTGAATAGCACTGTAAAAATCCCCTGTCACCTGGGTAAGCGCCGCTAAAAGAAGATTGCCCAGGTTATGCCCCTTTAATTCTTCCCCCTGATTGAAGCGGTAATTCAACACCTTTTCCATAAGGCTTTCCTGATCAGCAAGTGCAAGCAAGCAATTTCTAACATCCCCCGGAGGAAGCATACCAAGTTCTCCTCGCAGTCTTCCCGAGCTCCCTCCATCATCTGTCACAGTTACTATAGCAGTGAGGTTTGTGGTATAGTTTTTCAATCCCCTCAAAAGCATAGAAAGACCTGTTCCGCCACCTAAAGCAACAATTTTAGGACCCTTTTTCAGTTGCTTATTCTGGTAGACAACTTCTACTAATTTATTCTCATTATAAGGTAAGATTGCATTAAGAATAGATAAAAGTATTTTTTGTAAACCTGTCAACATAAGTACAAACCCTAAAAGAAGTAGGCCGGAACCCGTTAATAAAGCAGTTTTACTATTAAAATAAAGGTAATTAAAATATTTTGAAATAGCTGTTATAATGAGTATCCCCTGTGATTCCATTACCAAAGAAAGTCCTACAGTAGCCATAATAATGCCACAAAGAGCTACCAGGAGCCATCTCTTTACCCCCAATCCGGGGTAAAGCCACTTTAAAAACTTCACAGCAATCTCTCCTATCGGTCCACATCCCGGTGCTTTACTGTTACCCTGCACATGCAATTAACGTTTTTCAAACTTTCTCCTATTTTATTAGCCAGGGCAACAGAACGGTGTCTTCCCCCCGTACACCCAATGGCCAGGACTAGATGACTTTTTCCCTCTTCATAATAATATGGCACTAGAAAATTTATAAGACCTTCAAATTTTTCCATAAACTGTTGAGTCACAGGATTATTAAAAATATAATCCTTCACTTCCTGCTCATGTCCGGTCAATTCCTTCAAGTGTAATTCATAAAAGGGGTTTGGCAAAAACCTTACATCCAGCACCAGGTCAGCATCTAGAGGTATACCGTATTTAAAACCGAACGACATAACCGTGATGGCCATGGTGCCCTCCGTAGCTTTACCAAATAGTTCACGTACCTTGGCACGTAATTCTCCCGGTGAAAGGTTGGAAGTATCTATCACTACACTGGCCTTTCCCTGGACTTCTTCCAGTTTTTTTCTTTCTTCCAGAATCCCCTCAATAATTCTCCCTTCACCTGCAAGGGGATGCTTTCTCCTGGTTTCTTTAAAGCGCCTGATCAATATTTCGTCTGATGCTTCAAGGAACAAGATTTGATAACTGTAGCCTTTGTTCTCCAGGCTAAGAAGTGCATCATTCAAACCTGCAAAGAATTTACCTCCCCTGATATCCATTACAAGCGCTACTTTATCGCTGTGCCCGGAAGAAGTAATAATATCTAAAAGCCCCGGTACCAGAGTAGGCGGAAGGTTGTCCACACAAAAATACCCCATATCTTCCAGACAGCGCAGCGCTTGTGTCTTGCCAGCCCCTGAAAGCCCTGTTATAATTACTAACCGCATTTCTTCTTTGGGCATACTACCACCTCAATGTACTATGTTGGCAATCTTTTCGGGAGAAATTTTTGCCTTTAATAAGATTTTGAAACCAGGATCTAGTTTACCTACACTCCCTGTATAGTGGGCATCACTGTTAACTATAAAGGCTGTGCCATAGGAAGCCACAATTTCTATTTGCTGCGGTTTCTGGAAATCATGTCCTGTATTAATTTCAAATAGAGTACCTGTTTTTACACATGCGTCTGCAATTTCTTCCAAATCTACCGGCATCTTCAAACCGGGATGAGTAACTGCATACGGCCGGTGGCGTTTTATTGCATTTTTTAAAGCTTTAGTATTGCTTTCTATAACTTTACCTTTTAAGTAACCTGTATAATTATGAATTAAATTTTGTAATGTCAACTGCCAGATATCCCGCAAATTATTAGGCAAAGCATAGGGATGCAACCCTATTAACAGGATATCCAGCTCCTTATAAATTTCTTCCGGAACATCAATATCCCCATCACAACTTATCACATCCGCTTCAGCGCCAACCAGTATCTTAAAATCGGACTGGTCCTTATTTAATTTTGCTGCTTCTTCCTTTATCTCCAGATATTTACCTGCACTTTTTACACCTGTGCCAATATTGCGAGGGCCATGGTCAGTAATGGCAATTTCCTTCAGACCTAACTCTTTAGCTGCTTTAGCCAGCTCGGCTATGGTAGCCCTTCCATCGCTGTATTTAGAATGCATATGGTAATCTCCATAGGGAATATACTGCATGATATACTACACCCTCATTTCTAAAATGGATGTTAGGAAAATTGCTCCTTTTCGAACAGTCTTTTATAATATTTATGCCTCCGGTGCCCTCATTTTACTGCGTCCCTTTATAAATTCCTTCACTCTGGAAGCTTTTAAATTTACTATCTGTTCTTCTTTAACACCAGCGTTAGTTATCAGTTCTATGGCATGTTCAAAGCGCCCCACATCTTCAGCCCAGTGAGCATCACTCCCCACACAGATCCTAATACCCTGGCTGGCTGCTTCTCTGGCAATTGTCAGGCAGTTATCACAACTGCCTTTGCGACTTGTATATAATGAACTGTTATTGATTTCCAGGAGCACACCGTTTTTTCCGGCAGCTTCCACTACCTTTTCATAATCCACCTCAAACATAGGATTCCCCGGGTGGACTATAATATCTACAAAAGGATTTTCCAGTACCTTAAGCAGAGTTTCTGTGTATTGATCCTTATCCCCGCCCAGACATGTATGGTCATGGAAACCTACTGCAACAAAATCCAGTTTTTTAAGATATTTTTCTTCGAGGTCAAGTTCGCCATCAAAATTAATAATATTAGCTTCCACACCTTTAAGTATTTCAACTCCCTTATATTCTTCGGGGATTAGTCTCAGAGCGCCAAAATGATACGGATGAGGAGCTCCGGGCATGGAAGGACCATGGTCCGTTAACCCTATCAGCTTTAACCCCTTTCTAGCAGCTGCACCCACAATTTCCATTACGGTAGAGTACGCATGGCCGCTGGCAACAGTATGGATGTGCAGATCAGCTTCAAATTTCATTTTCTCACTTCCCCAGCACAAGTTTTTCGATGGCTTCAGCCACTCCATCATCATCATTGGAAGAAGTAACATAGTCAGCATATGATTTCACTTCATCCCTGGCATTGCCCATAACAACTGCCGCACCTGCATACTTAAACATTTCCAAATCATTTTCATTATCTCCAATTGCCATGGTTTCCTCTCTTTTAATACCCAGGGTTTCAGCAACCGCTTTTAATCCCAGCCCCTTTGTAGCTTCTTGATTCAGAAACTCAAGGAAATAATGAAGTGAGCGTGTAATATACAGTTTAGAACCTTCTTCAACCATTTCCCGCCGCATTTTATTGAGCTTTTCTTCGTCTCCTATTGCTAACATTTTGTTTAAACCCTGCGTTCCCTGATTTAAGAGTTCTTCCAGGTCATCTACCTTATTTAACGTAACTCCCACCCTCTCAGCATACCTTTCGGCTTCAGGGGTTATTCTATCTACAAAGAGCTCATCATTGATATATACATTGAGTGTAAAACCATATTTTCTGCATTTATTTATTACTTTTCTTGCTTCATCCAGGGGTACTGACCTTTCATAAAGTATCTCTTCAGTTTGCGAATTTTTGACAAGGGCACCGTTATATGTAATAAGGGGCACATTAAGCCCCATCTGATCCGCATAAGGTTTAGCAGAAGCAAACATTCTTCCGGTGCAGATGGTGACCTGGGTTCCTCTCCTTCTTACTTCTTGAATTGCATTTATAACCCGCGGGGATATCTCCAGGTCGTTGTTTAAAAGTGTACCGTCCATATCAATTGCTATTAAGCGATAATTTTTCAAAGTAATTCCTCCTAATACTATAATATGTCATAGCCATTTTCTTATATTATACTATTTCTATTGAAACTTCGCATTTATAGGCATATTTTCAGCCTAAAAAGAGCATTTTTATAACATTCAGCTTTGTCTCAGACCATAATTCCTAAAATAAAAAACCCTACGATTATGAGTGGGTTTCTAACCTTACCTGCATAAATGTTCATAAACCTTTTCTGCAGATTTCCTATCCATGCTCTCAACACTTGCTATTTCTTCCAAAGTTGCTTCCTTAATTTTTTTTACAGAACCAAAATGTTTTAGAAGCGCTTTTTTCCTCTTGGGGCCTATTCCCGGTATCTCATCTAGAACGGATGTTGTAAAGGCTTTTTTCCTTAAGTTACGGTGGTAGGTGATGGCAAAGCGATGCGCCTCATCCCGCAGCCTTTGCACAAGGTGTAAAGCCTCACTATCCCTGGAAAGCCTAATGAATTCCGGTTCTCCCTGTCTGAAAAGGAGTTCCTCTTTTTTGGCAAGCCCGAACACAGGAATGGCACTTACCCCCATAGTCTTCATAACTTCCACAGCAGCGCCGAGCTGACCCTTTCCACCGTCAATTAATACCATATCCGGCAGAACGGAAAATTTCCCGCTATCATTTCCTTCCTCCTGCTCCTGTTGATAGTTTTTAAAACGGCGGTACAGTACTTCCTGCATTGAAGCAAAATCATTAGGACCTTCTACCGTTTTAATTTTAAAGCGCCTGTAATCACTGTTTTTGGGTCTTCCATTTTCAAAAACTACCATTGAACCTACGGAATTGCTGCCGCCTGTATTTGAAATATCATAACATTCTATTCTGTAGGGAGGCTTTGGTAGCTGCAATTCTTTCTGGAGTTCCAGCACAGCTTCTTCTTCTGCCATTGTTTTTTTACGGCGTGCCAGTTCTTCTTCTTTGAGAAGCATTAAGGCATTTTTGGCAACCATTTGCACAAGCTTAAGTTTTTCGCCCTTTTGCGGAACATGTATTGAAACCTTGTTTCCCCTCCGTTGTGAAAGCCACTTTTCAATTACTTCCTTATCTTCAATAGGTTCCTCGACGATTAGCTTTTTAGGTAGATCCTGGACCGTGCTGTAGTACTGCTTAATAAAAGCTGTTATAATTTCTGAACGACTCATGGAATCAGTTTTATTCATAAAGAAATGTTCCCTGCCGATTACCTTTCCTCCCCTTACAAAAAACACCTGCACACAGGCCTCGTCAAGTCCGCGTGCCATTGCTATAACATCCTGGTCTTCTTTTGTTGAAGAGACTATTTTTTGTTTTGCCAGTACCTGCTTGACCGACTTCAGCTGGTCCCTTAGTTCAGCAGCTTTTTCAAATTCTAAATTTTCCGCTGCAGCATGCATTTTCTCCTCTAATTGTTCAACAAGCTTTTCCTGTTTGCCAGATAAAAACATGAGCGCACCGTTAATTCCTTCCAGATATTGTTCTTGTGAGACTTTACCGCTGCAAGGGGCCAGACACCTTTTAATATGATAATTAAGACAAGGTCTTTCCTGCCTTTCCAGGTTTCTACAGGTTCTAATGAGAAAAAGCCTGCGAACAAGTTTTAAAGTTTCATGCATGGCACCTGCTCTTGTATATGGCCCAAAGTACTTTGCCCCATCTTTTTTTACCCTTCTAGTAACCTCTATTCTGGGAAAAGCTTCGTTTAAGGTAACTTTTAAATAAGGATAAGTTTTATCATCCTTTAACATGGAGTTATATTTAGGGCGGTGTTCTTTGATGAGGTTACATTCAAGTATCAAAGCCTCTACTTCTGAGTCGGTTATTATATAGTCAATATCCTCTACATGCTCTACAAGCGCTTTAACTTTAGCAGATTGCTGTCCTCCCCGAAAGTAGGAACGCACCCTGTTTTTCAGGGAGGCAGCCTTACCAACGTAAATAATATTGTCATCTTTATCTAGCATTAAATAAACTCCGGGTTTACCCGGTAACTGTTTGAGCTTTTCCTCCAGCATTTTTCATCACCTGCCAGGAGTTTTTTCAGAGAAGGGTGGGGAGTCTCACGGAGAATAAGCCACGCTCCGCTGTGCCCCGGTACTTAATTTATTAAGCGCTGAATGCTCCCTTTCGAGCAAATTTTTTAAGAATCTGCCTGTGTGGGACTGTGCTACCTGTATTATTTCTTCCGGAGTTCCGGTAGCTACAATCCGACCTCCGCCGTTACCACCTTCCGGTCCCAGGTCTATGATATAATCGGCTGTTTTTATAACGTCTAAATTGTGCTCAATAACTATGACGGTGCTGCCATTATCTACTAGCCTGCCAAGGACCTTCAGCAGCTTGTTGATATCATCCATATGCAGACCGGTTGTAGGTTCATCAAGTATATAGAGCGTCTTACCGTTACTGCGACGGCTCAATTCAGTAGCAAGTTTTACACGCTGCGCTTCTCCACCGGAGAGTGTGGTAGCGGGTTGACCCAGCTTAATATAACCAAGGCCAACATCCTGCAATGTCTTCAACTTGCGATAGATTTTAGGAATGTTACTGAAAAAGACACATGCCTCATCAACAGTCATTTTCAGTACGTCAGAAATTGTTTTGCCTTTATATTTTATTTCCAGGGTTTCACGATTATAGCGTTCACCCCTGCAAACTTCACACGGTACATACACATCAGGGAGAAAGTGCATCTCGATCTTAATTATCCCGTCACCTTTACACGCTTCACAGCGTCCTCCCTTGACGTTAAAACTAAAGCGTCCCGGTTTATATCCCCTTGCCCTGGCATCGGGAGTTTTTGCAAATATTTCCCTGATCCCGTCAAAGGCTCCTGTATATGTGGCGGGGTTGGAACGGGGAGTCCTGCCTATGGGCGACTGGTCTATATCGATCACTTTTTCTAAATTCTCAATTCCTTCAATTTCATCATGTTTACCCGGACGCACCTTTGCCCCGTGCAGTTTACTTGCAAGCCCCTTGTATAAAATTTCATTGATCAATGTACTCTTTCCGGAACCCGATACTCCTGTCACACAGTTAAAAACACCCAAGGGAATGGTGACGTCAACACTTTTTAAATTATGCTCCCCAGCACCCTTGATTTTGAGATAATGACCGTTACCCTTTCTCCTGACTGCAGGAACCATAATTTCCTTTTCCCCTCGCAAATATTGTCCTGTAATGGATTCCGGAGTATTCATTATATCCTCTACAGTTCCTGAGGCAATCAATCTCCCTCCGTTTGCCCCGGCGCCGGGCCCGATATCTAAAATATGATCCGCGCTTCGTATAGTGTCCTCGTCGTGCTCCACAACTATTAAAGTATTGCCAATATCCCTTAAACGTTTCAGGGTATTAAGGAGACGTTCATTATCCCTCTGATGCAGTCCGATACTTGGTTCATCGAGGATATAGAGAACCCCTACAAGACTCGAACCTATCTGGGTAGCCAGGCGAATCCTCTGGGCTTCTCCACCTGAGAGGGTACCTGCAGACCGACTTAAAGTTAGGTATTCCAAACCTACATCCGTTAAAAAAGTCAACCTTTCTTGAATTTCCTTTAACACCTGGTGTGCTATGAATTGTTCCCTGTCAGTAAGCTTTAAGTTCGCAAAAAACTCTTTCGCCTCTGATACTGACATGGTAGTAACTTCATAAATGTTTTTACCACCAACCAAGACCGCCAGTACTTCCGGACGAAGCCTCGCTCCCTTACATTTCGGACAGGGGTGAGTACTCATATATTCCTCTATTTCTCCCCGTACGTAATCCGATTGTGATTCTTTATAGCGCCTTTCAAGGTTGGGTATGACACCTTCAAAGGGAGCCGTATAATTTCTGTGGTCCCCAAATCTATTGGTATACCGGAAACGAATTTTCTCACTACCGCTTCCATACAGGATAATGTCAAGGTGTTCCTTATTCAGGTTTTTAATGGGAGTATTAAAATCAAAACCACAATGGTCTGCTACCGACCTTAGCATTTGCCAGTACACATTATTATTTTTATTTTTGCTCCAGGGAGCAATGGCACCTTCAGCAAGGGACAAGTCCTTATCCGGTATTACCAAATCGGGGTCCACCTCATTGTTAAATCCCAGACCGCTGCAGTTGGAACACGCACCATATGGGCTGTTGAATGAAAAAGATCTGGGAGCGATTTCTTCAACACTTATTCCACATTCCACACATGCAAAATTTTCGCTAAAGGTTAGTTCTTGATTATCCAGGACATCAACCTTAACAATTCCTCCAGCCATTTTCAAGGCAGTTTCTATTGAATCTGCCAGCCTGTTTTCTACCCCATCTTTAATAATTATTCTGTCTACCACCACTTCAATATTATGTTTTTTATTTTTTTCGAGCTTAATCTCTTCAGAAAGGTCGCGGATTTCCCCATCTACCCTAACTCTTACAAAACCGTTTTTCCTAACCTCATCCAACAGTTTCTGATGCTCTCCCTTTCTACCCCTCACCAGGGGAGCCAAAATTTGCATCTTGGTTCTCTGGGGATATTCCATTAATGCGTCAACCATTTGAGAAACAGTCTGCTGTGTAATGGGGCGACCACACTTAGGGCAGTGTACCTTGCCAATCCTGGCAAAAAGAAGTCTCAAATAGTCATATATTTCAGTTACTGTACCCACAGTTGAACGGGGGTTTTTACTTGTAGTTTTCTGATCAATGGAAATTGCTGGAGACAAGCCTTCAATATAATCTACATCCGGCTTGTCCATTTGACCTAAAAACTGCCTTGCATAAGCAGAAAGTGATTCCACATAACGCCTCTGGCCCTCAGCATAAATGGTATCAAAGGCCAGGGAAGATTTTCCAGACCCACTGAGGCCGGTAACCACTACAAGTTTATCTCGAGGAATCTCAACATTTATATTTTTTAAGTTATGTGACCTGGCACCCTTTATTATTATTTTATCTTTAGACATAACAGTTTCACCCGCCAAAATTTTACTCTTTGTTAATAATGATTATTATAATTGCAATTACAATTATAACACTACCCATTCATTGCAGCAATAAAGGTTTCCTTCAAGAATTTCATGGTAAAACATGTAGAAATTTGTAGTTTTTTAAAGGAATTATACAACCAATAAAGAATATATAAATAAAAAAATTAAGAAAAAGGCAAACTGCCCGAAAGGGTAGGGCGCAAAGCTATGGGTCTAAATCCTTGGGCGATTTGAGGCAAGGACATGACTGCCAGGCTGCCGTAAGATATTAAAACTTGTAGCAGCCAGGGTTGGGCTGTTTATATTTTTTGGGAATAAATTAGCTTGTACAGGAGGTTGTGAACAATGCAAACTACAAATTTTCATATTTAGTTTTAAGTTTTTATTAAATTAACCGGATTCACTTAATTATTTTGATGGGAGGCAAAAATTATGCTTGATAATTTTAAGTTACGTACAAAATTATTTATAGCCTTTTTTGCAATCATTATTATTTTTACAGTAGGGCTAGGTTTAATTGGTTATGAACTATTTGAAATACGCAGTAATACTAACAATATTATGGCTGACACAAAAAAAATGTCTGGAGCTTTTGCGGTGTCACAGGCCGCAGAGGCAAAATACAATACTTTTATTGACTTATATTTTACTAATCCCTCCGACTCCTCAAAAGCAAACGAATATTCAACGGTACGTACCGAAATGAAGTCAGCAATTAATACATTAAAGTTATCTTTAGATGAAAGTGAAAATAAAAATTTGCAAGAGCTGGAAAAAATAGACGATAAAATGAATGCTCTTTACGGTAATGAAATGATAGCTGCCTGGCAGCTTCAAGATGAAGAAAGGATGAAGGTTGTTATTCAGAAAGCTCAAAAACTAAGAGATGAAATGAGAATATATGCATCAAAATTTGTAGCAAATTCCAGAGCTAATACCAATCTAAATAAATTAAAAATTAATGATATTTTAGATAAAACTGAACATCATTTTGTGATTGTTCTAGTAGTATGTTTTGTTATAGGATTAATACTGGCTTTCTTCTTAACTCGGGCTTTAACAAAACCAATTAAGCTGCTTGCTGAAGCCAGTTCCAGGATTGCGTCCGGCGATTTAACGGGAGAGAAATTAAATATTCGTTTCTGTAAAGAACTAAAAAACCTTTCTCAGGTATTTAATGAAATGCAACAGAATCTCAAAGAGCTTGTGACGAGAATCATAGATACAAGCAATCAGGTAGCCGCAGGAAGTAAGCAACTGGCAGACAGTGCAGAACTGGCAGGAGACTCCGCTCAGCAAGTAGCAGCAACTGTAGAACAAATAACTTCAGGCGCCCAAAAACAACAAGAAGATACCCAGAAAACTGCCGACATGATAAAAGAATCAGTCCGGCACATTCAAGAGATAAATGACAGTGTACAGGCCATGGTGGAACAAGCGCAGTCAGTTAATAAAAAAGCATATGTCGGCTCTGAACTTATGGAAAACGCCCAGGCACAGATGGACCAAATTGCAAACCGTACTTCACAAGTACACTCTACAATTCAAAAGCTGGATGACCGTTCAGGTCAAATAGGAAAAATTGTTGAGATGATTACTAATATATCAGAACAGACTAACCTTCTGGCGCTGAATGCCGCTATAGAAGCTGCACGTGCGGGAGAACACGGTAGGGGATTTGCTGTTGTGGCAGAAGAAGTCCGCAGTCTGGCTGAGCAATCTGCAAATGCAACTAGAGAAATAACAAATTTAATAAATGAAATTCAAACCGAAACAAAAGAAGCCACTGCATCCATTAAAAATGGGGTTAAAGATGTTGAAATGGGTAAAGAAGTTATGGATAAATCGAGGCAACACTTCCACGATATATCAAGTTCTATCAAAGAAATAACAAATCATATCGAAAAGATAGCTTCACTAACGGATGAACAAAGTCAAGGTGCAAGTGAGATTTTAGAAAGGGTAGACAATATAGCTGCAGTTACTGAAGAAGCATCTGCAGGATTAGAGGAAGCTTCGGCTGCTACTCAGGAGCAAAATGCCGCAGTAGAAGAAATAACTGCATCTGCCCAGGAACTTTCCGAGGCTGCTGAATACTTGAAGGAATCTGCCGCCAAATTTAAAATTGACGAAAATGAAGATACCAGTGAAGATATGGAAATAGCAGAAGAAATTCTTGAGGAAGGTAAGGTAAAAGAAGCTGACTCTGAAAAACATGATGATGTCGTACTTCCCGATGACAAAACTGGAGCAGCAGATACTGATTCGTTGGAAGGAGAAAAATAGCAATAAAAGATTGCTTCTAAATAATAAAAGCACAATACTTACTAAACCCCCAGGGATAGACCCCGGGGGTATTTTAATATTATAAGCTAAAATTGGATATATTATTTTTACAGACTATCACGGGAGGTTAAAAGGTTGAATATTTATTTTATGATCTTTGTAGTTCTTATCCTATTATTTAGTACGAGTCTCTGGCTCTGGTTCAGCAGAGCCAATGCTCCTGCCCTCAAAAAAATGATCGATGAGGAAGCAGAAGAAGTTGTGGAAAAATACGCTCAAGACACTGAATTTGATAAATAACTTACCATGTCACTTCAAAAGATGTAGTAAGCTCATGGAAATTCCCGGGAAGTTAGTTATAAGAATTATTGTTATGAGCTCTGCCACTAGGAAGGGGATTATAGTTCTACTAATTTGCTCTATCTTAATATTAGTTATGCCACACGCCACAAACAGGTTAACAGCCATAGGAGGCGTAATCATACCCGCTGAAGTATTGACTACTATTATTATGCCAAGAAGTAAAGGATCTACACCAATTTTTGCCGCCAGAGGCAGCAAGATAGGAGTAATCAATAGAATTATGGCCTGCGTTTCCAGGAATGTACCAAGGAACAACAACAGAACGTTAATTAAAAGAGTAATTACAAATACGTTATCAGATATTGCCAGCATTGTATTGGCAACAAGCGCCGGAATCTGCTCACTTGTAATTAACCAGGAAAAAGATTGAGATGTTGCAATTACGAACATTACGATACTGGTACTAATACCAGCCTTAGGAATTATTTGTCTCAAGTCCTTGATTTTTAGTTCCTTGTAAACAAAGAAACTAATTAAAAATGCATAAACAACAGCCACTGCAGCCGCTTCTGTTGGAGTGAATACCCCACCGTAAATTCCACCTAGAATGATTACAGGCATAAACAAAGCCCAGATAGCATCTATACCTGTACGTAAAATTCTTTTAAGGGAAAGTTTTTCCCCACCTCTTAGATTCATTTTTTTAGCATAAAAAACAATTATCAAACATAATGAAACTGCCATTAAAAGACCTGGAACTATTCCAGCAATAAACAAATCACCAATAGATACACTTGCTACAACACCATAAGTTACCATCGGGATACTCGGGGGAATTATAACCCCTAAAGTACCTGCAGCAGCAGCAACTGCCGCAGCGAAACTTTTAGGATAACCCGCTTTTATCATAGCAGGAATCATAATTCCACCAATAGCTGCTACAGTAGCAGGGTTTGAACCGGAAATTGCACCAAAAAATGCCGAAGCAACAACTGTAATAATTCCAAGGCCACCCGGAATTGGACCCACAAGGGATTGCGCAAAATTAATCAGTCTTTTAGATATTCCACCGCCTTCCATTAGTCCCCCGGCAAGCATAAAAAACGGGATTGCCATAAAGGGAAAGGAATCTACAGATGTAAACATCCTCTGGGCAACAACAAGGGGAGGAATAGGTGTATTACCAAATGTGATGGCTGCTATGGCGCTCAAACCCAAGGCAACTGCAATGGGAATATTAAAAACTAAAAGCACAGCAAGTGTTATGAACAGTATACTCGCCATTAATTTTCCTCCTCATCACAAGGCTATTCTTCTTCCACCGGAACAAATAAAACCTGAATAGAACGAATTATCATCAAAAACGCACCAGCCGGAATTGCTAAATAGGCCCAGTAAATGGGTATCCGCAGTGCAGGTGACAACTGCTCTGTTGCAATTTGATTTTGAATTATCTGGAAAGTAAAATAAATCACTAAAACATTAAATAAGATTATCATGGCAGTTCTAATATAGCCAAAAAACTTCTTTAATACATCTGGTAATAATGAAACAACTATTTCAACTCCAAGGTGAGCATTTTTCTTGATACCCAAGCTTGCCCCTATATAAGCCAACCAGACCATGACATAACGGGCTACCTCCGATGACCATGGCAAGGGAAAGTTTGTTAAATACCTTACCATAGTTGCCACAAAAACCACTACAACCATAATGGGAAACAAAACCATTAAAACGTATTCCTCGAGGTTGTCAAATAATTTTTTCAGGCTCACCAACATTCACCACCTTTTATCGGTAAGTTAGAAGAGCAGCCTGTACTATGCAGTACAGGCTGCAACTCAATCTAGCATTACATGTTCAAAATGGCATCAATTGTTTCTTTACCAATTTCATCCTGGAACTGCTCGTACACAGGCATAGTTGCCTTACGGAATTCTTCCTTATCAGGGAAAGTAACCTGCATGCCTTTTTCCTTAAGCTTTTCCAGCAATTCTTTTTCTTTATCTATACAGAACTGACGTTCAAACTTCTTGGCTTCATCAGCAGCTTCAATGATTGCTTTTTGTAGGTCTGCATCCAGTTCGTCAAATAGTTTCTTATTCATTAAAAGAGCTGCCGGAGCATAGAAGTGACCTGTCATAGCAAGGTGGTCCTGAACTTCATAGAACTTACTTGTATCGATAATTATCAGAGGGTTTTCCTGGCCGTCTACAGTTTGCTGTTGTAATGCTGTAAACAGTTCTCCAAACGGCATTGGAGTGGGGTTAGCGCCTAAAGTTTGGAATGTAGCCATATGAACAGGGTTTTCCATTAGACGGATCTTAAGACCCTTTACATCTTCAGGTTTATTGATTGGACGCACACTGTTTGTCAAGTTACGGAAACCGTTTTCCCAGAGTCCGAGTCCCTTAATTCCTTTGCTTTCAAGGTCCTTCAACATCTTCTGACCTACTTCACCATCCATTGCTTTATAAGCGCTTTCCCTATCTGTAAAGATAAATGGCAGGTCAAATACCAGGAATGCCTTTGAGAAGTTAGCTAATGGTGCAGTAGATGTTAGAGTCATTTCTAAAGTACCAAGGCTAACACCTTCAATAGCATCCCTTTCACTTCCTAGCTGTGCACTACCAAAAATTTGAACATCAATTTTGCCATCAGTTTTTTGTTCTACAAGCTCTTCAAATTTTTCCAAACCAGCCTGATAGTGGGAATCAGGAGCTAGAGTATGGGAAACCCTGAGAACTATTGGTTCATCCTTTTTCTCTCCACCGGTTTCTGCCGCATTATTACCATCAGAACTACCGCCACCACAACCTACAGCAAAAATCATTATACCTATTAAAAGTACAGCTAATAATTTACCTTTCATGTAAAAGTACCCTCCCTTGATTTTTTTCAAAACAGCTTCTTGCCAATTCAGTAATCTCACTTGACAGTCTTCCTTGTATCTGACTACCACCTCCCCAAGAGGTTTTATCTTAACTACTTAAGTTTAAATTCAGTTCTTTAACCTCTTATAACGGGCAGCATATCGGGCGCATGGGTTAAAACCGTAACCTTTGCATCTTCACCCTTAATCTTTAGCGCTTCATCTATAGCTTCCTGTACCGTATCAAAAGGAGTAAAGTTCAACTTTATAGCTTCTTCATCACTTATACCGCCGGATACAATAAATACTCGTTCTCTTTCTTTAACATTTCCCCATGCTATTGCCAGAGCAGCAGCAACTTCATCCTCTATTTCACCCTTTTCCAGCATATCCCATACTTCTTGAGGGGAAAACGATGTTATTTCCACCATATCTGCATGGGTTTTTGCTACCCCTTCCGGGCATGGAGTAACGACAATTATAATTCCATCCTTCTTTACCGCTAAATCTGAGGGATATAATGTTTTATGGGCTTGCCAAAACTCCAGGTCACAAGGGTGAGAGCTTGAAAGAACAATATCTGCCTCCTGGGGTAATTCTATCTCATAAACCTCCCTGGAAGTTTTTACACCTTCCTGAAATGCTTCAACTACATCTCCAAAGAAACATTTAACAACTTCTCCATACCTGTTCAATACAGTATTGAAAATAGTATTTAATCCCACTTTACGTGCAATTGAATCCAATTCTCTTCTTACAGGGTTGTCCAAAATTCCTAGACATGAACGGGGATTTTTTACACTCAACAGGTGAGTTTCCGCCGTAGTTTTTTCTCCTGAAACTCCAGGTTGTACAATTTTAGCCCCACCTGCAAAACCAGGAATATGATGAGGAACTATACTCCCAATGCCAATCTTAAAATCAGCTTCATATACTATTTTATTTACTTTTATGTGTGTTCCGTTTTCAGTAGTTCCAAGGTCTACCAGTGCATCAGGGTTCTTATAATCATGGTTTATAATTTCTACCCTGTCCACAACTTCTTGTCCAAACTTTTCCAAAATTTCTTCATCAGTCATAAAGCGGTGTGTTCCCAGTGCTATCACTATCTTGACCTGCTCATCTTTAACACCCGCCTTATTCAATTCATTTAAAAGCTGTGGAATTATTAAATGTGTAGGTGTGAGACGGGTATTGTCATCAGCAACCAAAACTACCGATTTGGCATCCTTTGCAAGCTCTTTAAGGGGTGAGCAACCAATAGGGGATTCCAATGCCCTTGTAATTTCTTGGTTCAGATCTTCTACCGCCGGTACTTCCTTTGGAGAATAGACCCCAAGTACATTCTTTTCTGGAATTTCAACTTCTATAGTTTCTTTGCCATAGGGTAGACTCACCGACTTATAATTCATCTTATTGCCTCCTCTATTGGAAAATACTTTTATTCTTAGTAGAATTATATTTAAATTATATCTTATACACAATAAAACTTAGCAAAGATTATGCCAAAATTAATTAAAATCTGAAATTAAATTGATAAAGACCTTTTATATTTTAACATGGAATAACCCCTTTAAAACAAGGGGTTGCGGGATTTTCACTTTGAAAAATTTACTAAAAAAAGTATGGTGTAATAGCTCACCATACTTTTTTTCCAGAATAATAGTTGTTTTTTGCAGCAATAAATTGCAAAAATAAAAATAATAGCTAGTATAACTTCTTTTGGCAAAATGCTAGCTTTTTGCATTTGTTGCAAAATCCATCTATATGTTGTAAATTTCAACATTTTTATTTTTTATTTAATTTTCTCCAGATGGTACTTCTATCAATTCCAAGTCTTTTAGCAACTTTAGTTTGGTTGCCGCCTTCCTCTTCCAGTAACTTCTCTATAATCTTCCTTTCCATTTCCTCCAGTGTTCCGGAAATTGCTATGCTATTCTTTGCCAAGGAATCGGGAATATTCTCTTTAATTAAATTTTGATTCAAATCAGAAAGTACGGCTTGCAAATCGGATTCCTCAACCACTTCACCTTTAGCCATGATTAACATTCTCTCTACCACATTTTCAAGCTCCCGTACATTTCCCGGCCACGAATAATCCTTTAGTGAGCGATTAACTTCAGGAGAAATACCAATTATTTTTTTATCCATATGGCGATTTAACTTTTTTAAAATAACCTGAATTAAGGAAGGTATATCTTCAGGCCGCTCCCTAAGGGGAGGAATTCTTATTGAGAGAACATTTAACCTGTAATACAGATCCTCTCGAAAGTTTTTATTCTCAACTTCTTCTCTTAAATTTCTGTTGGTAGCACTGAGAATCCTAACATCGACAGGTATTACCTTGTCGCCACCAACTCTCATTACCTCTTTTAACTGCAGTACACGCAATAAGCGCGCCTGCAGAGACAATGGCATTTCCCCAACCTCGTCTAAAAACAACGTTCCGCCGTGGGCCATTTCAAAAAGCCCCGGTTTACCTCCCTTACGCGCTCCCGTAAAAGCCCCCTCTTCATAACCAAATAGCTCACTTTCAAGTAAATTTTCAGGTAGAGCTGCGCAATTTATAGCAATAAAGGGCCCATTTTTCCTAGAGCTGGCATTGTGGATGCCCTGGGCAATCATTTCTTTTCCGGTACCGGATTCTCCGGTAATTAAGACAGTAGAATCGGTAGCTGCAAACTGGCGAGCTTTTGAGACCACTTCTTGCATTGCAGGAGATTTTGCTACTACCTGTTCAAGGGTGAACTGGGCAGTTAAACCTCTGGCATGCAGCTTTTTTCTGATTCTCTGTTCCAACAGCTGAATCCGTGTTACATCCTGAAAGGTTGCTACAGCTCCAACTATAGTGTTTTTGACAGTAATGGGAATTTTATTAATGGCAACATTACGATAATTTATCATTTTTACTGTATCATAAACCTTTTCTTTCTTATCCAGTACTTCCCGTAATCCCAACTGAGGTATGACTTCCTGAGATGATCTTTTCAACGCTTGTTCACAGTCTATTCCCAGTATTTTTTCAGCTGTCGGATTAAAGACAGTTATCACGTCATTTTTATCGACCGCAACAATTCCGTCATGAGAGAAATCCACAATCGCTTTAAAACGTTGAGCTTTTTCCTGTTCAGCCCTTTTAACATCTGCCACATGTTTAGCTTCCAGTAAAGCTGAAGCAATTGCCTCCTTACCGGAACGAATCAAGATGCCTTCAATACCGCATTTTTTAGCAATACGAATCCCACTGGCATCTCCCAAGATTAAATTGATCCCCAGTTCCTTTATTCGTGCAATTTCCTCCTCTTCATTGCTAGACAGGATAAACTGGTGCAAATCTATATTAAAAACTGAGACAATGGTTTCTGCTCCATAAATGACGTTTTTATAGCCTACTAAACCTACAACAAGCGGCCGGAAATCTTCCTGTTTTGATTTAAGAATACCATTAATTGCATTTATAACATCTACACTGCTTACCTGTATCTCCACAACAGGAACATCCATTTTTTCTTGAAGTAAAGACGCAGTACCGCCCCGGCTTACTACGACTTCAGCACCCTGCGCTACTACCTCTCTAGCCTTCTCCAACCCCTTGAGGAGGTCACCGCAAACTACTTCTGCAGGTATATTTAATTCGGAAATGACCATCTGAGCCTTTTCGGCCAATTCCTGATATGGAGCTATAACGCAAATAGGTTTCATTATACATCACCTGTATTACGCCCCATATTCGCACTTGTTTCCGCAGTCAGAACACTTTTGCTTAAGAGGCCTGATTTCTTTTTCACCCTTAATACTCTTTATTAGTTCCATGGTTTTGTCTACCTGGTCTTTTTCTCCTTCAACCGCAAGTACAACGGAGCCCTCAGAACCTCCAACGCCACCGGCGCCAATGCAGGTAGCTTTAACTCCCGTTAATACATGCAGAGCTTCAATTTCCGTAATAACTTTGCCGTAGCTTACAGGCATGAGGCCAACTTTCATACCGATGTGACGGTCAAATGCTTGAATTCCAGCCACATTGGCAGCTGCAATCACATCAGGAATAAGCTTTTCCAGACCTACAGGAAGTATAAGGTGAGAACCTCTAGCAGTTACAATTCCCAGAGCTTTGCCTATGGTTCCTCCCACCGGGTTGGCGAGTAGAACTCCTACGTTTCCCTTATGGTCTAATGCATTACCGCCTTTAATAAAAACATCATCTGCGGTAAACTGCTCAACTGCTTCAGCCCAGCCTAAACTGCTCTTCTTGCCATCTTCCAAAACAACAGGATTTATTCTTTCTTCTGCAGGTGTAAGACACTGTCTTCCCTTGGTTATGATACCCGCAGTATAGGCAGCCTTATCGATTCCCTCTCCCAACAACTCTTCTGCAACAAATCCATTGGTAGTACCCCCGGAAACAACTACTTTTCCTTTTTCAAGTGCTTTTTTCACTTCCGGTAGCTGACAAACTGCCTTTGCCAATAGCCTCTTTGATTCAGAAGAAGTTAAAGTAAAAATTGCTTTCATTGTATTTGCCTCCTTGTATTTCTAAATGTAATCTTGGTAGGGAACGGTAGCGCTTCCTACCTAATTTCTTCCTGTAATTCAAAAATCATATCGCGGAGTTCTGCCGCCCTTTCGAAGTCCAGCTGGCGTGAAGCGTCTTTCATTTCTTTCTGGAGCTGTGCAATAAGTTTCTTCAATTCTTTCTTTGACATTCTTCCCACATTTTCCTTCGTTACATAGGTTTCTTTTTCTTCCGCCACTTTAGTTGCCTTCATCACTGCACGCACTGATTTTTTTACTGTCTCGGGAGTTATTCCATGTTCCTTGTTAAATTTAATCTGAATTTCACGGCGGCGCTCTGTTTCATCTATTGCCTTTTTCATGGCTCCTGTAATTTTGTCGGCATACATTATAACCTTTCCTTCAACATTTCGTGCCGCCCTGCCTATTGTCTGGATTAATGACCTTTCTGAGCGTAAGAAACCTTCTTTATCAGCATCTAAAATTGCTACCAGGGAAACTTCCGGGAGGTCCAGACCTTCCCTTAAAAGGTTAATTCCCACTAAAACATCAAATTCCCCCAGGCGCAGGCTGCGAATAATTTCCATTCTCTCAATGGCATCAATTTCAGAATGCATATACCGTACTTTAACGCCGGCCTCCCGGAGGTAATCAGTCAGGTCTTCCGCCATACGCTTTGTAAGTGTGGTTACAAGTACCCTCTGGTTCTTTTCCACACGCTTTCTTATTTCATGCAGCAAATCATCAATCTGCCCTTCCACAGGTCGTACTTCAACCTCGGGATCCACAAGCCCTGTAGGTCGAATTATTTGTTCCACAACCTGATTGCTAACCCTGAATTCATAATCTCCCGGAGTGGCAGAGACGAATACTATTTGATTGATCTTTTCCTCAAATTCATCAAAGCGCAGCGGCCTATTATCCAGAGCTGAGGGAAGTCTGAAACCGTAATCAACAAGCGTCTGTTTTCTTGACCTGTCCCCTGCATACATACCACCTATTTGGGGTACTGCCACGTGGGACTCGTCTACGATTATTAAAAAGTCATCCGGAAAATAGTCCAAAAGTGTATAAGGAGTCTCGCCGGGTTTACGGTTAGTGAGGTGTCTGGAATAATTTTCGATTCCGGAGCAGAATCCCATTTCCTGCATCATTTCCATGTCGTACCGGGTGCGCTGTTCTAACCTCTGTGCTTCAAGGAGCTTATCCTGGGAACGTAATTCCTGTAACCTTTCCTCCAGTTCCTTTTCTATGCTCTTGAGGGCTCTTTTCATATTATCTTGATCAGTAACATAGTGGCTGGCGGGGAAAATTGCAACATGTTCCCTTTCTCCCAGAATTTCCCCCGTTAAAGTATCAACTTCCAGAATGCGGTCCACTTCATCGCCAAATAGCTCCACCCGAATAGCTTTTTCCGTAAATGATGCGGGGAAAATTTCTACTACGTCCCCCCTCACCCTGAAAGTACCCCGGTGGAAATCAGTATCGTTTCTCTCGTATTGAATATCTACTAATTTTCTTAAGATCGCATCCCTATCATACTCATAACCTTCCCACAGCGACAGCATCTGTTCTTTATAGTCTTCCGGGGAACCCAAACCGTAAATACAGGAAACACTTGCAACAATAATTACGTCTTTCCTCTCAAAAAGTGAAGCGGTTGCCGAATGTCTTAGCTTGTCTATTTCATCGTTAATGGAAGCGTCTTTTTCTATATATAAATCAGTTTGGGGCACATAAGCTTCCGGCTGGTAATAGTCATAATAGCTTACAAAATACCCAACAGCATTGTTGGGAAAGAACTCTTTAAACTCGCTGCAAAGTTGTGCAGCCAGAATCTTGTTAGGTGCTATGACAAGGGTAGGTTTTTGGACATTTTGAATCACATGGGCCATTGTAAATGTCTTACCGGTACCTGTTGCCCCTAAAAGTGTTTGTGCACGGTAACCTTTCAAGATGCCTTCAGAAAGCTGTTCTATGGCTTTCGGTTGATCACCTTTGGGGGTGTATTCGGAGACAACTTTAAACATGTCTAATCAGTCCCATTCTCTCTTAGGCTATTCTGAATTATTATTATATCATAAAATATTTTCAGCTAGATAGCAAAAAGGGCCAGTTTAAAATTAAACTGCCCCTTCTGGATATATATATTAAATGGGAGGAGGTTTTCTAAAAAGTAGAGGCTATCCTGTAAATTGCCATTTCCCTGTTACCATTAATTTCTGCTTTTGTCAGTTTTCCGGAAGCTACCTCCTGCAAGAATTTATAAGCTTTTTCACCCATGGAATCTATAGTTTCCTTACCTTCAAGTATATCCGCCACACAGATATCAATATTATCAGCCATGTTTTTGCAAGTTTCGGGATTACCGGATACTTTAATGACAGGCGCAATGGGACAACCTGTGGGGGTTCCCCTTCCGGTAGTAAAAATAACTATTTGAGCTCCACCTGCCACCATACCCGTAATGGATTCTATGTCCTGCCCGGGTGTATCCATAAAGTACATGCCTTTACCTTTTATTTCTTCTCCATATTGAAGAACTCCCTGCAAATCTGCCGTACCTGCTTTATATATGCAGCCCAGGGATTTTTCCTCAATTGTGGTTATTCCACCTGCTTTATTGCCAGGTGTGGGCTGTCCTTCCCTGAGATCAACTCCGCAGGAGATAGCCCTCTGTTCACATTCTTTTACAGCCCTCAACAAGTCATTTGCAACTTCTTCATTAACTGCCCTTCTGGCAAGGATGTGTTCAGCCCCTATAACTTCAGTTGTTTCAGAAAGGATGGATGTTCCGCCATCTGCCACCAAAAGGTCCGAAACCTTGCCTACCACGGGATTTGAGGCAATACCGGATGTAGTATCACTGCCCCCGCATTCCATTCCCAAAATAAGTTCGGAAATATCAACTTCCGTTCTTTTAGCAGAAGCAGCTTTTTCTACCAGTTCTTTTGCAACTCGGACTCCTTTTTCCGTACACTTTAGAGAGCCGCCTTCCTGCTGAATAATTAAAGTTTCCACGGGTTTTCCGGTTCCCTTTATACCTTCAACTAATTTCTCCGCAACCACACCTTCACATCCTAAAGCAACCACCAATACAGCAGCAACATTGGGGTTTTTCCCTAGTCCTACAAGGACACGTTCAGTCTGTATTAGGTCTTTTCCTATCTGACTACAACCGTGTTGATGAGTAATCGGTACCGTACCCTCTACTTGAGAAGAAATAGCATTTACAACTTGTCCGGAACATACTGAAGCAGCTATTATTGCAACATGATTACGGATTCCTACGGCCCCGTTTTCACGTACATATCCCTTTATTTTCACCTGTCTCACTCCTCTAACTAGATTTTACCAGATCTCCGCGGCCCCGGTTGCTCATGAGATTGTGGAGATGAACATGCTCTCCTTGACTTATATTCATAACGGCGCTCCCTATACTTTCTCCGTATTTTATTATGTTTTCTCCTTCCTTTATATCTCTAATGGAAATCTTGTGACCAAATGAAATATCATTTCTTGCTTCAATTTCCAGCTCAAAATCCGGTCCAGTAACATTTACTGTTTCACCTGACTTTACATTGCACATCATAGTTGCAACATTATCATTCTTTTTCATTACAATCGCTCTAGCCATTGAAAACTGCCACCTGCCTTTTAAGCGTATTGAAAAAAACTTATAAATTGCTATTGCAAAAACTATACCAAAGTGTTTATAAAAACCAATTTTTTTAAGGATGAAAGTACAAGCTTTTAAATATCACAAACAAAAAATTACTTAAAACTAATGTTGAATTATGCAATAAAAAACGGCGCCTGCTGCATAATGCAACAGGCGCCTGCGCTAAAGACTTGGGGCAAGTCAAGTTTTCATTTATTTTTAGAAATGTATTCGTTAATTTTTTTGAGGAGATTTTCCTGAAGTTTATCTACTTTGGAAAAATCTACCGCCTTTTTATAATAATCGCTTAACTTCTTATGCTTTCTTCGAGCTTCTCCAAGGGATTTCACTGCCTGCGCCTGCGTAAGCCCAAACTCTTCTTCTGCCCTTTTAGTCTCTTCCTTATATTTTATAATTATTTCAGGCTGAACAGCTTCCAACATATCTATAATAACATCTCCCGGTTTGGTAGCCTCAATTCTGTGGGGTTCCGTTCCATGGATAACCGCTATCCCCAGTTGCTCTATTACAATCATATCTATATTTTCCGGGTCTAAAGAACAGTGGTACATATCAACATAATATCCTTCATCCAAAGCCCTTTGTGCAATTTTTTTAATAAGAGTAGATTTTCCTGTGCCTGGCTGTCCATGCAGTATATACCGTCTTTTACAATCAGTTGTTATATTATCGATGAAATTAACAGGTCCCTCAGCACCAATGGAACTGGCAAATAGATGCCGTAAAGGAGGTCTTTGGGGTGTAAATATTTCTTTCATAAGTTCTTCGGTTTTTGCATCTGCAATTTTAAAGTTAAGTCCTTCAAGGAAGTACTGTTCCCACTGGTCATGAATTTCTTTCGCAGTTTTTAGATATCGATAAGCTTTTTGATAGACAGCCCTTACTTCCTCAGTAAGCTTTATTATCGACTCCCTTTCCTTTTCCAGGTAATCATGATCCCAGCAGTTTTCCAAATTAATAACTTCCTCCACAGCCCCCGGGTAGCGCGGCTCCACTACATGAGGATAAGAACCGTCTACTATAGCCAGTTTTAAAAGAGGGACAAGCAGGCCATCAGGGTTATTGTCTGCTACACAGATCATATAATCAACATCAAATCCCTGCTCTGTTAAGTTTTGTCCTATTTTTTTTATGATAGTTGACTTTCCGGTAGAGGGCGCTCCCTTTAAAATATAGATTTTTTTCATATCTTCCAGGATAGAACGATAATAACTTCTATAGCCGTTAGCCGTATTGGCGCCGGCAAAAAAATACCTAGTCTTACCCTTTTGATTCACTTGTGGGTACCCCCAATCCCACTAATGCTTTATTTTTTTAAACCACCTCAATAAAATACCCTGTGTCGAAAGGTGTACATGAGGTCTATCATTTTGCTCGGGTGCAGGTATAATTCCAATGGTTTCGTTGTTGCGTCTCCATAACACCTCTCTAGTAATTGTATTACTTTGACCCTTAAGATATTCTATTTCCAGATAAATCGTGACTTCTTCCAAAATTTCTTGCAACTCATAGCGGTTATTGACCTCGACTCCATTAATACTATAGATAATGTCTCCGCTTTTGATACCTATCCTGCTTGCAAGAGACTCTCTCAGCACATCCAGCACTTTAACTCCACGCTCTGGAGAAACATAAAAAGGTATTCCGCGCAGTTGATTCCGCTTTCCAATCCAGATGGTAATCTCATGTCCTAGAGCACCAAATAATGCCGGTAAAATATTTAAATACGGGGCCCGTGATGCAATTATGGAGAGAAAGAGCAGTACAATACTGTATACCGCTAGAATTGCAGCAGAGTGACGGCTCTTTTGCTGCGGGGGCATTGTAATTGCCACATCACCATATCCCAGCCCTGCCATAACGGGAATAATTGCGTAGATATAATCATCCCCGCCTTCAAGGGGTTTCAGAATAGGCCACCAGTCAGGAGTTTTCAAAACATCGCCTGTAGCTCCTGGCTGAAGGCTCTCCACTAACATTAATACCACAATGGGTATTGGCCAAAACTTTTGCATGCTAAAGGCACCCACCGTTTGACCTTGGGAATTTTTGGTATAAACTGCTATTGCACCCAGGTGACCACTGATAAGTATTAAAAAACTTTCTACTAAATGCAAGATGGCTACAAGGCCCATAAGCTGCGCCACTTCAACCTCAGGCCAGCCAAAAATCATATAGCTTAAGGCAATTATAGTTCCTGCATACGAAAAACATAAAAAACGGGGGCTGATAAACATTAGGGCAATTGCCACTACCCACAGAAAGCCTATTCCTATATCACTTATTGAAATTCCAACAAGAACCATTACAAAACTTCCCACAAGTCCGCCTAATATTCCATGCAAGGTTGCAAGCAGGGTATGCTGCCAGACAGGTTCATTTGGGATTCCGTACAATCTTTTTTTAGAAGAATTAATCCTCTTATATTGCATTCCAATAAAAAGCACTATTGCCCAAAAAATAGGGTTAATAATTATTCTAATTAGTGCTTCCCATATCAAGGGTATCACTTTCACAAGAAAAAACATAATGTCACCAACTTCAGCTATTGAAGTTTTTTACTTAATATCTCCAGGGCCTTTTTCAGCTGCGCATCTTTTTCCGTATCAGGCGCATTTAAAAGAGCTTGTGCAGTCTCTTCATGGTCCATTTCAACTACCACGTCAGGATTAATACCCTTTTTATGGATATCCCTTTTATCAGGTGTCAGGTATTTGGCTGTTGTTAATTTAACTGCCGAACCATCCTCAAGCTTAAATAAACTCTGGACAACTCCCTTGCCGAAAGTTTTTTTCCCTACGAGGATACCGGCCCCTGTGTCCTGGATAGCGCCTGCCAGAATTTCAGAAGCACTGGCGCTACCTTCATTGACAAGTACCACTACGGGAAAGTCGGTTTTACCTTTCTTAGCTTTGTAGACTTCCGTATTATACTTGCTCTTGATATGGACTATCGGTCCTGAATCTATAAAAACATCGGCAGCTTCCACTGCAGCCTGTAATGCTCCACCGGGATTATTTCTTAAGTCCAGAATAAGAGCTTTCATGCCTTTAAGCCTTAATTCTTCAACTTTTTCTGCAAGTTCCTTACCTGTATTTTCATTAAACATACTGACGCTTATATACCCCACGTCAGGATTTTCGGAAATAATTTCACCGTCTACCGAAGGAATCTCTATTACTTCACGGGTTATTTCATAAACCTTTTCCCCTTTATTTTTGCGGTAAACAGTCAGAGTAACCTTTGTACCGGGTTTTCCTCGCATTAAATTACTTGCTGTCTCCAAATCCATATCCGAAGTGTTCCTACCATCTATGGCAGTTATTATATCACCGGAAAGTATACCGGCTTTATGGGCAGGAGACCCTTTAAAGGGACTTACAACTGTTAACAAATCATCTTCTGCAATCGTAATGAGCAGTCCTACCCCTGCATAGGTACCATGAATCCTTTCGGTAATCTCTTTAAAGACTTCCGGTTCCAGGTATGCAGAATACGGGTCATCAAGCGCTTCAATCATTCCCTTCATTGAACCTTCCAATAATTCTGCAGCGGATAATTCCTTCAAGGAGTGAATTTTAATTAAGGATATAATATTTACGGCCTTGCCAATGTTTTCAAAATTGGTTGCTACAATAAAACCAAAAGCTGCTGTAAAAAATACGCAAAACATTACAAAGAGGGTTGCTAACCCTATGCCAATTTTTCTTAAATTCAACTGCATCACCTGCCATTTTAAGTTAGTTTTTATAATTGCATGCTACTATATATATGCTTTCATTACAACTATTATACACAATAAGTTTTCCATAATTGCATCTAAAATTAGAAAACAAAAGTAAAGGAGAACTTATACCGTCCTCCAAATAAAGAATAGCGCTAATTGTAGATTACCTGAAAAATTTCCAGGGGTTAATATCTTCTCCATTCTTCATAACTTCAAAATGTATGTGAGGTCCGGTACTGAGACCGGTACTGCCAACTTTTCCAATTTCCTGTCCCCTGGAGACAAACTCCCCTTCCTTAACCAAAATTTTTGAAAGATGGGGATACATTGTGGAAATGCCTCCACCATGCATTACAATAATTGCATTTCCGTATGCTCCATACCAGCCGGTAAAAGCCACCTTGCCATCAGCGGCAGCAACCACCTTGCTGCCCCAGGGAGCTGCTATGTCAATACCTGAATGCCATCTTCTGGTTTTTAAGATGGGGTGTATTCTCCAGCCATAATCAGAAGTAACTCTACTATACCCGGGTGTGGGCCAGGTCAATCTGGTAGGTGCCCTGGAACTAAGTCCTTTCTGTTCAAGTTCCATTTTTCTTATCATAGCAGCTATCTTCTTACGATCTTCTTCCTTTTCTTCTAGAGCCCTTGCCAGCAGTTCCTTCTGCTGTCGAACTGCCAGTAACATTTCCTGCTGTGCATTTTTTCTTTTTTGTAACTCTTTTTTCTTAGCCTCTGTTTCTTTTTTTAAGGCAGCCACTTCATCCCTTTTCTGCTCCAATTTCTTTTTCTTTATTTCCTGTTCCTTTTTTTTCTGCTTTATTTCCTCCAGCATCTTCATATCGTGGTCTGCAATCTTCTTAAACATTTCGACCCGCACCAGAAAATCAGTAAAACTCGTGGAATTTGTAAGAACCTCAATTATCTTTACATCACGGTTACGGTAAATGTCTACAAGCCTTTCTTTAAATGTCTCCAGTTTCTGTTCCAATTCTTGCTTGATTATATCCAAATCTTTTTCTGCCTGTTTAACCTTTTGCTCGGCACTTAAAAGCCTTCTTTCTACAATCTCCAGTTGATGTTGTACGGCAGCCACTTGCTCGGCCAGTTCCCGGACCTGTTCTGAAAGGCTTTGCTCCTTTTTCTTTTCTTCCTGCAGCTCTTTTCTGGTTTCTTCCATTTCCTCTCTAATTTGCTCCTGTTTCTGGCGCAAATCATCGAGTTGATCTGCATAAGCCTTACCTACGTGAGATGGGAGCAGGAATGTAAAAGCTACTATTAGAATTGTTAAAGATGCGATCAACCTTTTCAAACTTCTCCCCTCCCGGCAATTAAAGCCTTAAATATCTTCCAAGGGATAGGAAACTAACGATTCCCCCTAAAACAGTTCCTATTGCCACAATTAGCAAGGAAATGTTTCGCACGATAAGTGTATCCTTAATAAGGGGCAAAAAGCTGACATATTTAGCCACATTGTCTATCAGTACAATATAACTTATATAAAGAACGCTTGCGGCAATTAGTGAGCCCACCAGTCCCAAAACCAGCCCTTCCAGCAGGAAGGGCCAGCGTATAAACCAGTTACTTGCACCAACAAATCTCATGATTTGAATTTCTTTATTGCGTGCATAAACTGTAAGCCGGATTGTATTACCAATCAGAAAAATCACAGCCAGCAAGAAAAGGATAATAACACCTGCGCCAATTAAACGCATCCAGTACATGAGAGCCATAAGCTTGTCCAGGTATTCCTGACCATAATCTACCTTATCTACATTAGAGAGGGCATTTATTTTAGTTGCAACGTCCTTTACAAACTCGGGACCTGCTACCTTTACCACCAGGTAATCGGGAAGCGGGTTATCACCGTTTAGTGTTTTTAATAGGTCAGTTTCACTGTTAAAGTAGTTTTTATTTATTTCTTTAATGCCCTCTTCCTTGGGAACAAGCTTTACCTGGGTAACATTTCCGAGGTTTTCAACATACGTTTTTATATTTTCAACCTCACTACGCTCTGTATCTGCTTCGATCCAGACCACCATTTCCAAATTTGATTCTATTTTTTTGGATATGGCCTGAATGTTAAGTACGCCCATTATAAAAATACCTAGAATAAAAAAGGCAATTGCAGTTGTTGCAATAGAAGCTGCCCCCATCCAGCGGTTTCTATTCAAGGAACGCAGGGTATGCCTGATGTAATAAGAAATAGATCTAAACACGGGAGTAGCCCCCTCTCCTATCGCTAACAATTTTTCCTCTGGAAAGGGTAACTACTCTTTTATGCATTGAATCCACTATATCTCTATCATGGGTAGCTATCAACATTGTGGTGCCTCTGAGGTTGATTTCTTCTAGAAGTTTCATAATCTCCCAGGAAGTATCGGGATCAAGGTTTCCTGTAGGTTCATCAGCAAGTAAAATAGGGGGGTTATTGATAATGGCCCTTCCAATGGCCGCCCTCTGTTTTTCTCCTCCGGAAAGCTGCCTTGGAAAATGATTTGCTCTGTAGGCGATTCCCACCTGTTCAAGTACTTTCGGCACTGTATTCTTAATTTCTTTGCGGCTGAATTTCAAAACTTCCATGGCAAAAGCCACGTTTTCAGCTACAGTCATATCTTCAAGGAGTTTAAAGTCTTGAAAGACTATTCCCATCCTTCTTCTTAAGACAGGAATTTCTCTTTTTTTTAACCGCACTATGTTACGACCGCCAACTAAGATTTGTCCGGTGGTAGGAGATTCTTCCTTAAACAAAAGTTTTTGAAGCGTACTTTTACCGGCACCGCTTGCTCCTACTAAAAATACCATTTCTCCTTTTTCTATTTTTAAATTTATACCATCAAGCGCCTTGACAAAACTCTTGTTGCCGTTCTGAGTTCCACCATCATATACTTTTGAAACATTGCAAAATTGTATCAACAGGTACCACTCCTGCGTCAGTTATAGGGGTTTATTTTTGCGTTATTTTTACAAAAAAAATATGTTTTCTATAAACTTCGACACAGAAAATAAAAGTCCTCCAAAAAGGAGGCTTTTCTGTAATTTTCTTGATTTTGGCATTCTCGATTCAGCAACAAGTGACTGAGTAACATCCTACGACCATTTTGTATTGTTTTTCCTGAAAGATAAAAATGAGTCGAGAGAACCGCCCCCTCAACTCATGAACTCATGTAGGAACAATCGTTTAAGGCATAATTAAGTTTATCTTTATATATAACCTCACCTAACACTGTTAATACTGAATATGAATTCAACTTTTCTCTATTCTTATAATTAATCATATCCATTACCCATTCGATATGAATTACTTTATCTGACAGGTTAAAAAAGCCCTTGGCCCTATATATCCGGCCAAACTTCCCACTTTTTAAGTTTTGAGCAAATTCTAACAATTTCTGTTCATCAAACTCTACAACGTTTTTCCAGTTAAATATATCTAAATGTGGAAACGGTTCATTTTTAAAATTCATATCTCCATTATCCCAGGAAGTGTTTAACAAGGACTTGACATCTGTAATACAGTATTTAGTTGGAATAATAATAGCATGGGGATTAATTTCCTGCACCGCCCAGGAGACAGTTTCCAATTCTTCATCCGATATTAAATCACATTTATTTATCAGTAAAGTTTTAGGAATTTTAATCTGGTTAGCATAAAAATTTCCAAAATTAGCCTGTTGTTTGAAAAATTCTACAGCGTCGACTACTCCCGTTACAGATGAAAGCTCAATAATATCAGCTAAATCATACTTCAATAAATTAATTAATTCTCCGGGGCTGGCAATCCCAGTTGGCTCAATGATTAATCTTTCAGGACGATAAATTTGATAAACTTTATTAACACCATCAATAAAGTTTCCTTTAAGTGAACAACAAATACATCCTTGTGTTAGTTCCAGGACTTGCAGTGATTTTTCTCTTATAATGCCTCCGTCCAACCCAATTTTTCCCATTTCATTTACTAATACTGCTACCTTTTCTTTTCCCTGAAGCTCCTGGAGTATATTTAAAACTAAAGTAGTTTTACCTGCACCTAAAAATCCGGTGACTAAATCTACTTTCATTTTTTTATCACTCATTTTAAATCACCCCATTTATACAAGATCGAATTAAAGAATGTAAGATATAAAAAAGCCCTACCCTAAACAGGACAGGGCTATCAAATTTATGATTTATTTATGCAATATCATACTTCTTAGGATCAAACTTTTCAGTAGTGTTATTTTCTATCATATCTGCAATAAATTCCTCTTCATTATCAGGAATACTTTCAAGTTGAGAATCTATCATATTGAGATAGTTTAATTCACGTTCATTAAGCTCTAAACTGCCGTTTTCAAATCCCTTTCTAATTTCCTGAACAGCAGCTTTAGCGGCTATTTTAGTTCTTTCTAAATGGGTTTTACCTTTTATGATTTCTTTGGCAATATTTAATACCACACTTGGCTTCATGATATATGCATGGGCATCTAACCTGCTATCTGATTCAACCAGCATATCTCTCATGAGCAGGTTGTTACCGGAAGCTGTAAATTGGTTCATTAACCTGCAGTCATAGACAAGCATTTCCGTACATATTTCGGGAGTCATACCTCCCAGTAGTCTCTTGTTTTCAACGGCCTCATTGCTCCATAAATCGGCTACTGCAGCTGCTATATTTCCACAAAAACTGTTATGGGCAACGGCGGCAGATTTACCTTCCATTGATATAGGAGTTCCTGTTATTGCCTTGATATATGGTCCTTCGTAACCACAATCCTTGTCAGGACCTATTGCTCCCTGTTCATTAGCAATCATAGTTCTGACAGCGCACATTACCCTGTCAATTGCGGAAAAAACTGTAGGGATCATACCCCTTACAGCAAGTACCATTGAAGTGTTTGCAAAGGCACAGGCTGTATCTCCGGCAGGAATTATATTTGTTTCTTCAGCAATTTTTACGATATTTTCCCACAATTTTTCCATGTCCCTTGCTGCAACAATTCCTAAAGAAAATACCGTTTTAGCTACATCGCAGAACATAACTCCATCATCATGGAGATTTTTTCCTCCCACAGATTCTATTGAAAGTAAATCCGCTCCGTTTTCAGCACAACCCTTAAATGTATCCATTACCAGATCCCAGTGCTTTCCGCGCCACATATGTTCTAAATCGTTTCCTTCCCTGACATCAACCGGGGTTATCCTCAACAAGCTTTTTAAGCCATTCTTATCTTGATATTCATTCATTACTTCCTTTACAATCTTAGTTGTTTCGATTCCCCATTCAGGATTAAAAGTCATATCCGGAACTAATTCTATTTCTATCACCAGACCGGGAACCTGTAACTCCATTGCGCGCTGGCATACACCCTCAGTCATTTCTTTATACTGTTTATATGCTTTGGAAATTGTATTTTTATTTACCTGCATTGGCGGCAGTGTAAAGTTGACCTCCGGGTATACAGTACCACCGCCAATAACCATTCCGTTATCAAATTTTATTTTCTTAGGAGCATGACCATATACAAAATCGTTTAAATTATTAATCGCTAGCTCGTTAAAAGTCACTTTAGCCATTTGATGGACCTCCTTGTAAATAAATTTTTTAAAAGTTATAACATTTCAATTTCTCTTTAGCCTTGTCAGCTACCTTAGTTCCGTCCATATCATAAATATCTGCCCCGATTCCTGTTGCAAAACTTTCGGTAATCGGAACTCCTCCTACCACTATAAGTAAATTTTCTCTTAATCCCTCTTTTTCTAAAGCCTTAATTACATCTCGCATACCATACATAGTAGTAGTTAATGAAGCAGATAGTCCTAATATTTGAGGTTTAAATTTTTTGATAGCTTCAATAAAATAATTTACAGGAACGTCATTTCCTAAATCGATAACTTCAAATCCTGCCCTTTCCAAAAAAACCTTTACCAGGTTTTTACCTATATCATGCAGGTCACCTTCAATTGTTCCAATTAATACTTTGCCAATAGGTGAAAATAACTGTTTTTTTAGTTTGGGTTTCAAAATAAATATTCCTGCATTCATCGCTCTAGTCGCAAGAAGAAGATCCGGTACAAATATTTGCTTTTTTTTGAATTTTTCAGCAATTGTATTCATACTGCTTACTAATCCTTCAGTTAAAATTTGCTCCGGTTCATAACCTTTTTTCAAAGCTATTTTTACGAATTTTTGAGTTTTTATTGCGTCACCCTTTTGCAAAGCTACAGTTAACTCGTTAAGTATTTCTCTATCCATCTTATCCACCCCTCAAAAATATATTCATAAGAACCCTCCTTATTTTAAATAAAAAAACTCTAGCTTCTATTTATAATCTATAACAGGAAGGTTCAATTTTCTTGTAAAATATAAGCTCAATTAAAGTTTTTTTGTTCTTTTTGTAAAACTCTCCATTTATTAGGAGAAACTCCTTCAATCTTCTTGAATATTTTAGAAAAGTAACTCTGATCATTAAATCCCACTGAAAAAGCAACCTGAACTAGCGGTAAATCATCCCTTAGTAATAAATTTTTACTGGCCTCAATTCTTACTTCATTTAAATAATCGGTATATTTTTTTCCAGTCTCTTTCTTAAACATTTTACTTAAATTTACCGGATGCAATCCTACCTGCGCCGCTACCTCTTCTAAGTTTATATCTTTATGGTAATTATTTCTAATATAGTTTATTGCTATCAAAATTGTGTTACGGTTTTTAACGTTTATTAAAGGAGTGAGACAATCTATTAAATAATCTAAAACTTCTAATATGTTTTTTGATATTTCATTAAAATCACCGGCGTTTATTAAATTTTTAAGATATTTATATTTAATTCCGGAAACAACATTATAATCGACTCCAACTTCAGTAACTACCTGTAACAGACGAATCATCAATTCGATAACTTTACATTTTATAATTTCAATGTTATCAGCATTGTAAAAAAAGATATATCCCAAAAACTGATTAAGGGATTTTTTAGCACCTTCTTTATCACCTGATGTTACTTTAGTGATTAAATTTGCTTCTTTTTCCTGGAAATTCGATATTTTGTTGTTTTTCCCTTGTAACGTATAGGTTCTCTTTATCTCATTAATGTTTTCTACAAGGTGTGCATTAAAAATATTTAATTCATGTTTGTTATTTAAGTCTACTGCATCTTCTGCCATAATAATCTTAGCCAATTTCAAAAGAAGATCAGCCAAATATTTCACACGAATGGTATCTACAACGATAATTTTACTTAGTTTTGATTTTATTTCTTTCCTTCTTTTATCTAACATTGGACACATTTTTACAGCATTTTCTACCAGTAAATTATCCACCTCATGCATTAACACCGGTCCAGCGGTTAAAAAACATCTAACCTTATTCTCCTTGATTACCGGAACGGTCCAATTTACCAATCCATATGGGCAGAAATAAATATAGGCTTCACCCAGTTTTTCCGATTGCTGTCCTCCATAAATGTATGATTGCATGCAGTAATTTTTTTCCTGATTTAATTTCTGTATTAACTTACAGAAGGAAGTATCGCTTTCAGGACCTTTAAATGATGCTATTTTTTCCCCGTTTAGATTGAAAGCTTTACAACTTATATTTGTTGATATGGTAAAGGCCTTAATTAAATGGTAGAACTTTTTAAAATCATATATTTCATTTTTCAAATTCTTTTCTGATAATGTCACATTCCTAAGCCCCTTTTACCATTCTTTAAAAAGCTTGATTGTTTCCAATTCCTCGGGGAAACCCCTTCATATTCTTTAAATATTCTAGAAAAATAACTTTGATTTTTAAAGCCAACTTTTTTACATATCATAGCCAACGATAAATCTTTTTTTAGCCAATCTTTACTGGCCTCAACCCTAACCAGATTTAAATACTCTGTGTAAGTCTTGCCCGTTTCTTTTTTAAATAATTTACTAAAATAAGTCGGAGTCAAACCTACCTCCGAAGCAACATCTTTTAAAGAAATATTATTATAGTTCTTTCTAATATAATTCATTGCTTTAAATATAAGGTTCCTGTTTTCAATATCCGCATTGGCAAATGTACAGTAAATTATTCTATTCAAAACATTTAATACTTCTGTAATTAATTCATAAAGGTTGTTTATACTCATAATACGTTTCATTATTTTAAATTCCAGCCTAAAAATAGCATCAGGATTTCCTCCTACCTCTACAGCTGTTTGTGCTGAAACAGCCATTAAACTGATTGCCGTTATTTTTACTAACTCAAGGTTTTTATGAAAATATATAAATTTCAGAGTCTCAGTGATAATTTGATTTGCACGTTCCTTATCACCCAGCTTTATACTAGAGATCAGTTCTTTCTCTTTCTCAAAGGAATATAACTTTCCTCCCTCTCTTTGAGCCTGATTGTTATGTAGACCATCAAAATTCGGCAATTTATATGGGGTGTTTATTTCATTTCTACTTTCCAGCATATTTTCGAGGGCAAAGGTTTTTGTCAGATATAACAGCAAATCGGATAAGTACCTAACACGAACAGTATCCAAAATTTTAAGTTCTTTCAATTTAGCTCTTACTTCACTGCTTTTCGATTTTAATGAAGGAATTTGTTGAAAAACATTTTCCAATAATAAATCATCTACCTGATGAATAAGTATAGCCCCTGCGGTCAAAAAAATTTTAACTTGATTTTTAATGACAATAGGAACAGTCCAATTTACCAGTCCGTAAGGGCAAAAATATATATAAGGTTCTTTATGCCTTTCTGATTGGAGTCCGCTGTAAACATATGACTGTTTACAGCTTTTTTTATCATACTTTTGAATAAATTTACAAAAACCGGAACGAATGCCATATCCCTTATTTGATAATATGCCTTCAGAAATGCTAAAAGCTATAGAATTTATTCCTGTTGTTATATTATAAATTTCTGTGAGTTTAATTATTTCATTCACATTTATATCACTTATGCCAAAATTTTTAAATGCCAAAAACCTCCCCCCTCATTGAAGAAGCATTTTAAATGTTCTATTTAATTATAAATTGATAATATTGAAATATACTCAGAAATGATTAATATTCTTCTTTCTATTAATATTCTTCTTTCTCTTAACTATAATTTCCTTTTATACCATATAATTTTAGCAAAAAAAATAGGACAGATTATCTTAAAAAGTTATCTGTCCTATAAATTATTTATAAAAGTCTTCCTCGCAGTTCTTTTACTTCCTTTACAATATCACCTGCGGTTAAGCCGTATATTTCCAGGAGTTCGTCAGGCTTACCTGACTGTCCAAAGGCATCTTTTATCCCTATCCTTCTCATGGGTACCGGGCAGTGCTCAACCAAAACCTCTGCCACTGCAGAACCAAGGCCGTTTATCACGTTATGTTCTTCTGCAGTTACTACGGCACCTGTCTTCTTTGCACTTTCAACTATAGTATTAACATCTATCGGTTTGATAGTGGACATGTTAATCACTTCAGCATCAATGCCTACTTTTTGCAGTTCCTCTGCTGCTTCCAGAGCTTGTGCCACCATTAGACCGGTTGCAATTATAGAGACATCCTTACCTTCCTTTTCTACATGCGCTTTTCCTATTTCAAATTTATAGTCTTCACCGTGGATCACGGGGACCTTTGCCCTACCAAGTCTGATATATGTGGGACCACAATATTCATATGCAAGTTTAACTGCCTGTTCTGCTTCTACAGCATCTGCAGGAACTATGACGGTCATATTTGGCAGGGAACGCATTAAAGCAATATCCTCAACAGCCTGGTGAGAACCGCCGTCTTCTCCTACTGTAACACCGGCGTGACTGGCCGCTATTTTTACATTTAATTTGGAATAGCATACGGAATTTCTTATCAGCTCAAATGCCCTGCCGGTAGCAAAAACAGCGAAACTACTTGCAAAGGGAATTTTGCCTGAAAGAGCTAACCCACAGGCAGTACCAATCATATTTTGTTCTGAAATCCCCATATCAAAAAATCTCTCAGGAAACTCTTTCTTAAATTTTATTGTTTTAGTGGATTTAGCCAGGTCAGCATCTAAGACTACCAAATCATTATGTTCCCGGCCTAATTCCACCAGTACATTTCCGTAGGCATCTCGAGTAGCTATTTTTTCCATGGTTTAAAACCTCCTATGGTAAACATTGATACTTTCGTGAGAGCCTAGCAATACTTTTGGGTATCAGTTCCGTTCGTTAAGCTCAACCACGGCTCACCTCCGGGGAAAATCAGGGTTCCCTCGCTATTCGTCGTCCTGACTCAGAGCTCGGCTCGCGTCGTCCATGACGCTCGCCCTGATTTTCCCCTACGGCTCGCCTGGTTTCCCTAAACTCACTCCAATATACCCTGCAAGTATCGCTAGACACCTCGGTTATTAAAGGATTTTATTCCAGCCAACACATTCCAGATCACTAATATGTATAAAAACTAGCCCCTTATCTTCTGGAGTTCCGCCAGTGCTTTTTCAGTTTCAGTGGGGTTAGTTGCCTTGCCATGCCAGTCTACTTCATTTTCCATAAATGAAACACCTTTTCCTTTAATTGTCCTGGCAACTATCATGGTCGGTTTCCCCTTTATAGTCTGCGCTTCTTGAAAAGCAGCCGCAATTGCTTCCAAATCATGGCCATCAATTTCTATAACATGCCAGCCGAATGCTCTCCACTTGTCAGCCACTGGCTCTACGGACATAACTTCCGAATTGGTTCCATCTATCTGGAAGCCGTTGTAGTCTAAAACTGCACAGATATTATCCAGCTTGTAATGGGCTGCAGCCATGGCGGCTTCCCAGACAATTCCTTCCTGGCTTTCACCATCTCCCAGCATCACATAGACCCTGTAATCCTTTTTATCAAGTTTTCCTGCCAGTGCCATGCCGATGCTGACGGAAAAGCCCTGTCCCAGAGATCCGGTAGACATCTCAACACCGGGAGTGGTTTTTAGATCCGGGTGGCCCTGGAGCATACTACCAAGCTTACGCAGTCTCCATAATTCTTCCCTGGGAAAATAACCCTTGCTTGCCAGGACGGCATATAAGAGGGGAGCTGCATGACCTTTGGACAGTATAAATCTGTCCCTGTCAGGCCAGTCAGGTTGATTCGGTCGCATTTTCAAAACATTGTTGTAAAGTACGGTTAAAATTTCGACTCCCGAAAGCGAACCTCCCGGGTGCCCGGAACCTGCCTGTCCCGTCATTTTAATAATATCCTGTCTAATCTGGTTTGCCTGTAATTGCAGTTCTCTTTTTTGAACACTATCCACTTAAAAAACCTCCCAACTCAAATAATTATTTTATGCTATTATTCAGGTATCATGCTTTTGAAACCCTCACCTATTGCTTCATGGACATTGGTAACTATCACAAAGGCTTTCGGATCGATTTCATTAACAAGCGCCTTCAAACGGGTGACCTCCGCTCTACTTACTACAACAAGCACAACGTCTTTGTGCACTCCGGTATATACCCCCTGTCCCTTCAAAAGGGTGGCTCCCCTGTTAAGGATATTTAAAATACCGTTAGCTATTTCAGAGGTATGGTCCGATATTATAAAGGCAGCCTTTGCATAACCCACACCTTCTTGAATTACATCTATCAGTTTGGTGGTGGTAAAAAGTCCTATCATTGCATATAGTGCCAATTCCACATTAAAAAATATTCCCGCCAGGGCAATAACTATAGCATCTATAGCCAGCAAGGCCTGTCCTACACTTGTTTTTAAAAATTTTTTTATAAGTTGAGCTGCAAGATCAGTGCCACCTGTTGTACCACCAAATCGGAATACCATACCCAATCCCGCACCTGCAAGCACACCGCCGTATAAAGCTGCCAAGAAGGGTTCATTAGTAAGTGGTTTCGTAAGCGCGGCAAAAAAATCGGTAAATAATGAGAGGGTAATTGTACCATAAAGTGTCCTGATGCCAAAACGCACTCCCAACTCTTTAACACTTAAAATGAAAAGCGGAATATTAATCACCAGCATAGTGATACCGACTTTTATTCCCATTACATGATAAACAACTGTAGCAAGCCCACTCACCCCGCCTGCAGCAATCTTATTGGGAACGAGAAACCAGACCAGAGACAAGGCCGTCAGTATGACACCCGCCGTTATTCCAATGTAATCAAAGATAGTTTTATATTTTCTTAGTAAACCCATTCATCATCCCCCTTTTCGGGGTAAAAATTGTCAACTTGCTATTGTTTCTCTAAAATACCGGTAATTCCTTCTTATTTTTACATTGTTTTTATAATAATATTAATTATTTTCCTCAATTATTGAAAGATGTGAAATTAAACATCTATTATAGTAAAATGATTTGGTTCTTCTCCTTTTCCGTTGAAAAAAACATCTCCCAAAAATCCACTTTCCTTTTTTGTCCGTATCTTTTTTAGAGTGCGGCTTTTTGTTTCGTGGTTTACGACCATAGCATTTGGCCGGGAACGACAGGACGCCCCTTTTACCGGGGCGTATACATACCGCCCCGGCTAGGGCACCTCCTTTTGAATTTTTTTGCATCAAAAAAACCTGCCCAAAAGGGCAGGTAAAAAGTTCTTTAGCTGTTTGCTACTGCTTTTTTGAGAACCTTAATTTCTTCGTCGTGTTCTGCGAGTCTGCTTTCAACCAAAGTTTTAAATTCTGTTAAACCGCCAACCTGGTCATAAGTAAGATCTAGTTTATGTTTCATGTTTTTAAGACAATTTTCTACGGTATCAAGGCGATTTTCAACATTCCCAAGACGATTTTCAACATTTCCAAGACGATTTTCAACGTTTCCAAGGCGATTTTCAACATTTCCAAGGCGATTTTCAACGTTCTCAAGGCGATTATTTGTCTTTTTTTGCTCTTCTTTTATACTGCTTACTTCTTTTTCTAAACCGTCCATTTTTTTAAGTATCAAGGAAAGCATTTCTTTTTCATCCATAGCTTTGAATCCTCCTAATCAAAACCCTTTTCTAAGAGTTATTATAATTTTACCATACCCTTGCCACTTTTTTTAGTGTACTATGATGCTTTAGTAAAAAAAATTCTGCTTCCTCTCATACAAAATCACAGTTTTTTTACAAATCCACGGCACAGATTTTCAAGCAAGGGTCCTTGACTTGTTTCTCAACAGACTTTACCTTGTGGCTCTTTTTCTCAATAGGGAAGTGCAGCTCTATCCTGCTCTTCTTGATGACTGCATGCGGGCTGCCGGTCTCCCAGCCTTCGGGTATCTGCCGTCCGGTAAGACGAAACTTAACCCAACGCCAGGTGTGGCCGTCGAATATCTTAAACATAATGGTTTTACCGGAATAATCCTTGTACATACCAGTGTAGAATACAGTATTTTTGTTCCACTATCTGGGGGACACCGGCGGCCTGTCCGTAAAATTTTTGCCTTTGGCTTCAACCAGGGCTTTCTTTTCTTTCCGCTTCTTTAAGTTGAAAAAAAATGACCTGGCTAAACCTGTAGCAGTGTTTATGCAGGCACGCCTGAACATAGCGGGGATGTCACACTTAAGAGGAAACGGTGGCAAGGGCTTATCTTTGGTCTTGTGGGTTAACCTTTCGAGTTCGGTTAATGCTTTTTTATTGGTTAGTTCAAGAATAAGCTCATGGTTCTGGATTATCCCAATGTAAAAGGCAGTAACTTCATTGAATTATTGTTCAGTGAGTTTAAACCATTCAGGGAACCGGTATTCTAAATTTTGTACTATGGTTTTGGTTGGCATTGATTACAGTTCCTTTTGAACTTCAATATATTTCTTGATCGTTTCAATTGAAACATTCCCCACTGTGGCGTTGAAATAACTCCTTGTCCACATGGACGTCAGTTTAAAAAGGATAATTTTTTAAACTAGGTAGGGAATTTTCTTTCCCTTAAGTGGGTACTTTTATTTTACCATTGACACATCAATAAGCATTTCATTATTCAAAAAATTTTTGTATGAAATTCCTGTTAAATATCTTTCTATCTTATTGCTGGCCTCTAACATGTCCTCAAGAAACATTCTATATTCTCTGCTTGTCATTGATATATAACCTCATTAAGAATTCTTTTCTTTAATTGTGGCTTCAAAGCATTTTCTGTAACCAGGTCAACATTTTTCCCAAACAGTTTTTCTAAATAATCTTTAAGCTCAACAAATTCCCAACCAATGGGTTCAAAAAACTCAATAAGAATATCAATATCACTGTCAGGTTTATTTTCACCCCTGGCATAGGACCCAAAAAAACCTATTCGCTTTACATTGAAACACTGCTGAAGGTATGGCATAGATTGAGATAATTTATCCAGAATTAGTTCCTTATCCATATGGTGTCGCCCCCCCAGATTAATTACCTGATTTAACTTAACTTTATAATATCAAAGCAAATACAAATATTCCAGTTATTGTAAATGTTAAATGAATTAATAGATTCATAATAAGGTGAAAAGTGATAAGAGAATTATAGAATACTAATAATTATACTGGTCATTAAGAAGATCCTATCATCTTGTCACATGCCTATTCTTATCATTGCCCCTATGAAAAAAACCGCTTCAAAGCGGCTTTTATACTTAACTTATCATATTTTATTCAAATACTATTGCCCCCGTCGGGCAGACATCTACACATTCTCCGCACCCGGTGCATCTGTCGGTAATATAAAATGTATCGGCAAATTTCTGTTTGCCCGGAAGCATGGTACCGTCCATAACAACATCAGTGGTTGAATCAACATTCCCTGTGGTATTATAGGCGTAGCCATCATCAATAGCTTCCTCGGGGCATACAACACTGCAATCCCCACATGCCATACAATCATCAGTAATTTTATAAACCATATTTAACTCCCCCTTATTTAGAGCCGGTTCGAACACCCAATTTAAACTTTGAGATTAGAATTTGTTTATGGAGGAGTTTTTATACTGTTATAATCTTCCTGAACGGAAAATTGAATAAAGCAGCCATATAAACATAAAGGCCGCGATTACAAAGGCTACTTCAAGAATGGGTAGTTGTAGAAAAAAGCGTGTTTGGCCTTCTGCGCTTAAGGCCGAACCTATAACAAGGCCTGCCATAACTATGCTAAATGATAGGAGCACAATGCTAAAGGAAAGTCTGTTAGTGATCCTATCCAGGATAGATACCAAATTATTAACATTTTGATGCTCCATTTTTATCTTTACTTCGCCTTCAATAGCCTTTCCTAGTAGCTCGTCCACCTGCTCGGGAATTTCAAGCAGTGTTTCAATATAATCCAGCGTATTCTCACCAACTGCCCTTGCCAGATTCTCCGGGCTATACTGCTGCTTGAACAGTTTTTTTGCAAAAGGTTCTGCTACTTCCGCCACACTGAAATCCTTATCCAGTTCCTGGACTACGCCTTCCAAGGTTATTAAAGCCTTTGACAACATTGTCAGTTCGGTAGGTATTCTAATGTTGTATTTAAAGGCAAGGTTTAAGATTTCCGTTAATACTTGTTCAAGGTTGAGCTGGCTTAAAGGTACTGAATAGTAACGATCCCGCATAAGGTCCACATCACGTCTCAAACTTTTAAGGTCAACACTTTTTTTAACCATTCCCATATCAAGTATGGTATTCACTACAGTTTTACTGTTACCCCTTACCATACCTAACAACAGGCGCATAAATTGTTTTTGCCTTTCCCTGCTCAACAGACCGACTTGTCCAAAATCCATGAATACAACTTTTTCTTCTTCCAAGACCGCTATATTACCGGGATGGGGATCAGCATGAAAGTAACCGTCAAAGAATATTTGTTTTAAAACTGCATACGTAATATTATGGGCTATTTTTTTTAAATCATAGCCCTTTTTACGCAACTTTTCTTTCCTGCTAAGTTTTATTCCTTCCACATACTCCATTGTTAATACTTTAGTTGTTGAAAAATCCCAATAGATTTTTGGAATATGGACAGTGGGTTCATCTGCAAAATTCTTTGCAAATCTCTCAGCATTTCTTGCTTCAACTAAATAATCAAGCTCCCTTTTAATATAGTAGCTGAATTCTTCTACAACCTCTACAAGACTATAACGTGCACCCCAAGCAGTATGTTTTTCTGCAAGTCGAGCCAAATCAAATATTATCTCCAGGTCAGTCTCAATAATACCAACAATGTGCGGGCGCCGAACTTTGACTACTACTTCCTTACCGTTTTTGAGCTTTGCCCTATGAACCTGCCCGATTGATGCTGCAGCAAGGGGAGTTTCAGAAAACCAGCTGAAAATACTATCTAATTCTCCTTCTAATTCAGTCTCCACCTGCTTTTTAACTTCTTCAAAAGAGAAAGGAGGTACTTCATCCTGCAGTTTTTCAAGTTCCAAAATAACATCCTTGGGCACTAAATCCGCCCTGGTACTTAAAATTTGTCCCAATTTTACAAAGGTAGGACCCATCTCCGAAAGTGCAAGACGTAATCTGGTAGCTCTGGATAGATGTTCTATCTTTTCTTCTTCATTTTTCAGTCTATGACGATAGGAGAGTATTTCTGAGATACCTAACTGGTCAATGAGGTATCGAAAACCATGACGCGCCAAAATATTTGCTACTTGCCTGTAACGTTTAAAGTGTTTATATCTTTTTCTAATACGCATAAATGACTCCCCTACTTTTTATAGTTTTCTTTTGCAAGGATTCTTGTCTCAAGTATTAAATGTCCATTATCCAAATTTAATGCCGTTACTTTCATTTTGACCGGTAAAAAATCAAAAGCAAAATTAATGTTTAGATTTCCTTTTAGACGTTCTTTAAAGACATCCCCAAAATCATATTTTCCCAGGTTAACTTCACTTGCTTTAAAAAATATTGTACCTTGTTTTACCTGAAAGTATCCTGAAATTGTAACGGGAATTATAGCTCCCATAAATTTAATGTTACTTTCAAGGATAATTTTATCATTTAAAAGCTTAATATTTAAATCTTCAGTACCGGGAATTCCTTGGAGGTTGAGATAATCATTGAGACTTTTTTCAGAAACAGTGAATCGGGCGCTTCCCGGTTGATTTAAGCTAAGTTGGTAATTACCCATTATTACTTCTAGAGGATTAAATGTAAAGTTTTTAAAGTTAAACTCAGCTTCGTCAATGAAAAAACTCTCATATTTTAATCCTTCAGCCCGGATATGGATATTATCTATTTTGCCCAGCATCATTTTAGCAGCAGGAAATGCTCCCACCTCTACTGTTAGTTTTTTAGGCTTGTATAAACTCTCCCCAAAAGCATTTTCAAGGGAATTCTCAATAACCCCAGGAAGCATAAATTGTGCTATCCCTAAAACCAATACCAAAAACAGCAAAAGAAGAGACAATAGTCTAAAAATAAATATCCCTCCCCCATTTGTTATCATAATTATATGTTCTTCAGTAAGTCTTTACAACCTGAATACCGGCAACTTATAATAAAAAGCCTTCTCCATAATCGGAAAGGCTTTTTTCTTATAGCTCAATAAATTACTAAGACTTGCTTTTTTCTTCTGAATCATCTTCTATTTTTACAGAATCTTCAACATCATTGAGAGCTTTCTTAAAGTCCCTAACACCTTTGCCCAAAAATTTAGCCACTTCGGGCAGTTTACCAGGACCGAAAATGAGAAGTGCAATTATCAATATTACACCCAGCTCCCATGGCCCTATACTTGGCAGGAAACCCAGCATGCCTTACTCCTCCCATCAAATAGCGGCTTATTTTTTGTCTTCATCCTCATCTACTTTTTCGATGTCTTCCTCTTTTACATCTTTTATCTCTTCTTCAGGCTTGTCTATCTGAGCTTTATCGTCTGAGTTAACGGCGTTTTTAAACTCCCTCATACCTTTACCAAGAAATTTTCCTACATCCGGTAATTTACCCGGTCCAAAAATCAAAAGAACAATAATCAAGATGAGTCCCAATTCCCAGGGGCCTATACTTGGTATAAAACCAAACATTTATCTGTCACCTCCTTGGTATACACATACCATTATAACATCATCTACCCACTTAATTATAGTATAATCATCATTAAATTATTAAATTTAATATTTCTACTTTTGATTCTAAATACCTGCTGATAATAAAATGTATTTTTTGTAAGCCGGTGACATGACCGGCTCAGCTATTATTATTTCCATAATACTTTTTTAGCATTTCACCTACAAAGGGCTGCAATAAAGCCAAAATAATTGAAATTGCAGCAATCGGATCAAAAGTAACACCTGTAAATTCTATAGTTTTTGGAATGGAAAGCTGTAAAAAACTTGCTAAACTTGTTAGCGCTAAATAAATACCTCCTGCCATTGCCACTATTTCCAGTGCTGCAGAAGCTACAGGCCCCTTATTTGCTTGATCATCCTCTGGAACCGGCAAGGTCTTAAAATTAGAATATTTTGCCTTTGCTCTTTTATTACCCGAAAGATAAAAAAGAAATAAAACTATAACGGGAATTAATACAGTCCAGCTCATACCCACACACCTTTTTAAAGAGGATGAACACCCTCTAAAAATATATTTCTTGTTATCTTTTTATGAAAAAAGGTGTAAAAGTGTGCAGGATAACTGGTATATCATTTTATACCATATTTTAAACTGCGACTACCTTTTTTTGTATCAATAAGGCCTGCAGAAGCTATAAATTTAATGGCTTCTTCAGTTGATACATCGAGTACTGTCGCCCAATCTTTAGGTACTAAAATCAAGTTTCCTGCCCACTGCATAGACTGCATCAGGTAAACGCTGATATAGTCTTCAAGTTCAAATCTCTCCAGGTTTTCATTTGTCACAAAACCTAAAAGCTTCATCTCCGAGTTAGGTAAGGTAATGATGGCAAGTTTAGAAAAACCTTTTTTCCCATCAAAAAATGATGACATAGTGTCTTTGATTGTTGTATAAATGATTTTCACAAGGGGAACCTTTGTGAAAAATTCATCAATTAAATTAAATATTTTACCTGTAAGCCAATTCGAAGCAAGGATACCTATCAGAGTTATAAGAATAAATGTTAATATGATACCTACTCCCGGAAAATACAGGTTTAAAGGCTTTAAAGCACTTATAAAATAACTATCTGTTATTGTAATGATTTTAAAAATAACAAATATTGTAATTGCTACAGGTGCCGTAACCAGAACTCCTTTTAAAAAATGTTTGAATATTCTTTTCATTAAGAACACATCCTTTTCTTACATAAGCATCAACAATAATGTTTTTTAGAAAAGCCAGGAACCCGGGGCGAACCACATGGACGTGGTGCGCCGAGCTCTGAGGAACGGACGCCGAATAGCGAGAGAACCCCGATTTTTTAGGAGGCGAATCGTTGGTTTAACTTAGCCACATTCTAAAATTTCAATTACTCCCACCTTTCTCTGCATTATGCTGTAAATATGCATATATAAATTCATCAATGGCCCCATCAAGTACTGCTTCAACATTTCCTACTTCTACACCTGTGCGGTGGTCTTTAACCATTGTATAAGGATGAAAAACATAAGACCTAATTTGACTACCCCAGGCAATGTCCTTTTGTTCCCCACGAATTTTCTCAAGTTCCTTTTCCCTTTCTTTCATTTTCAATTCTAAAAGCCTTGCCTTTAATATTTTGATGGCAGCAGCACGGTTTGAATGCTGTGACCTTTCATTCTGGCATTGAACAACTATACCGGTGGGAATGTGGGTTATTCGCACGGCAGAATCAGTTTTGTTTACATGCTGTCCTCCCGCACCTCCGGCGCGGTAGGTATCAATCTTTAAATCCTTTTCTTCTATTTCAATTTCATCTTCTTCCTTCACTTCCGGTAGTACGTCAACAGAAGCAAATGAAGTATGCCTTCTTCCTGAAGAATCAAAAGGCGAGATCCTTACCAGGCGATGAACTCCCTTTTCAGCCTTTAAATAGCCATAGGAATTGCTACCCTTAACCAAAAAGGTAACACTTTTTAAACCTGCATCATCACCTGGTAGGTAGTCAAGGACTTCCATTATAAAGCCGTTTTTTTCAACCCAGCGTCCATACATCCGATATAGCATTGAAGACCAATCTTGTGATTCAGTGCCCCCAGCTCCTGGATGGATGGAGACTATACAGTTATTTTCATCATAAGGGCCACTCAATAAGACTTCCATTTCTAGTTTATCCAATTGTTTTTCAAAGGTATCAATCCCTTTTCTTAACTCAGGAATAGCGCTCTCATCATCATCTTCTTCTGATACCAGAAGGTGGATTTCCAGTTCTTCAAGGGATTCCTGCATTTCTTTAAACTCTCTTACTCTTTCATTTAAAGTTGACACTTTTTGCATTATTTCCCTACCCTTTTGGGGGTCATCCCAGAAGTCGGGGGCGGCCATAATTTCTTCATATTCCGCTATTTTTTTCTCTTTTCCTTCAACGTCAAAGAGAGACCCTCAAATCTTCCAACCTTTTACTGAATTCTTGCAGTTTTGATTTAAAATCAGCTATCACAGCTCAAATTCTCCCTTCTATGCTCCACAACATTTTTTATACTTCTTACCGCTTCCACAGGGGCAAGGGTCATTTCTACCCACTTTCTTTTCGCGGCGTACAGGTTGCTTTTTTGTTTCAGTATCATATTTGTTCTCTTGAATATTTCTAGCCTGCTCTTGAGGCTCTTCTACAACATTAACCCTAAAAATATATCTTACAACGTCTTCCTGAATATCCGCAATCATGCGGTTAAACATTTCATAGCCTTCATATTTGTATTCAACCAGCGGGTCCTTTTGCCCGTAAGCCCTGAGGCCTATTCCCTGGCGAAGCTGATCCATGGCATCAATATGATCCATCCATTTCTGATCCACTACTTTTAAAATCACAAAACGTTCCAGCTCACGCATTGTTTCGCTACCCAGCTCTTTTTCCTTATTTTCATAGAGTTCATGCGCCTTTTCTTTGAAGGCTTCTTTGATCTCCTCTTTCTCCATTTTTGCCAAATCATCAGTTGTAAAAACATTTTCAGGTAAAAAGAGCTGCTCTGAGTAGCTTAAAAGCGCCTTTAAGTCCCATTCTTCAGGATACTGGCTTACTGCACCATAGGTATCTATTGTCCTATCAATTACCGTATCGATCATATCAAGAACATTGTCCTTGAGGTTTTCCCCTTCAAGAACCTGGCGCCTTTGCTTATAAATTACTTCCCTCTGCTGGTTGATAACATCATCATATTCCAGGACATGTTTTCTTATATCAAAGTTACGCGCCTCCACCCTCTTTTGTGCTGATTCTATTGAACGGGAAATCAAAGGATGGTCCACAGGCGTAGAATCATCCATACCTACTTTATCCATAATGCCGGTGATATTATCGGCGCCAAAAAGTCTCATTAAATCATCTTCAAGTGATACATAAAAACGGCTGGAACCGGGATCCCCCTGGCGGCCGGAACGACCTCGCAGCTGGTTGTCAATCCTGCGACTTTCATGCCTTTCAGTGCCAATAATATGAAGTCCTCCCAGTTCTTTAACACCTTCTCCTAAAACAATGTCAGTACCGCGACCTGCCATGTTTGTTGCAATGGTAACTTGTCCCCTTTGTCCCGCCTTTGCAACAATTTCTGCTTCCTGTTCATGGTACTTGGCATTTAAAACCTGGTGGGGAATACCTTTTTTCTTTAACATGTCACTGAGCATTTCAGATTTTTCTATAGACACGGTACCTACCAAAACAGGTTGCCCTTTTCTATAACATTCTTCTATCTCCTCAACCACTGCATTAAATTTACCGTTTTCCGTTCTGTAAACAACATCAGAGTAATCTGTTCTTATCATAGGTTTGTTGGTGGGTATAACCACCACGTCCATACCATAAATCTTGCGGAATTCCTCTTCTTCCGTTTCAGCAGTACCTGTCATTCCTGATATTTTGTCATACATGCGGAAAAAATTCTGGAACGTAATGGTTGCCAGAGTTTGTGATTCCCTTTCTATCTTAACTCCTTCTTTAGCTTCTATTGCCTGGTGGAGTCCCTCGCTGAAGCGTCGTCCGTACATGAGACGTCCGGTAAATTCATCTACAATGATCACCTGATTATCTTTAACCACGTAATCCCTATCCCTTTTCATCAGGACATGCGCCTTAAGCGCCTGGTTAACATGGTGACTGAGCTGCATATTTGATTCATCGTAAAGATTATCCACACCCAGCATATTTTCTACCTTGGCAATTCCTTCCTCTGTTAATGTTACCACATTTGCCTTTTCATCCACTGTGAAATCCTCTTCTTTTTTGAGGCGTGGAATAATTTTAGTAATTTTATAATAGAGGTCTGTAGGCTTATCTGTCTGACCGGAAATGATAAGCGGCGTTCTTGCCTCATCAATTAAAATGCTGTCCACCTCGTCAATGATGCAGTAATGCAAGTTCCTCTGAACCAGCTGATCTCTGTGGAGTGCCATGTTATCCCTGAGGTAATCAAAACCTAATTCATTATTTGTACCGTAGGTGATATCAGCGTTATAAGCAGTTCTTCTTTCCTCGGAATTAAGTCCATGTACAATAAGCCCTACTTCTAAGCCGAGAAAATTATAAATTTGGCCCATCCACTCACTATCCCTTTTAGCAAGATAGTCGTTAACTGTAACTATATGAACGCCTTTTCCAGTTAAAGCATTGAGATATGCGGGCAAGGTTGCTACCAGGGTTTTACCTTCCCCTGTCTTCATTTCTGCAATTCTTCCCTGGTGAAGCACTATACCCCCCATGAGCTGTACATCAAAATGGCGCATTCCCATTACCCTTTTTGATGCCTCTCTCACAACAGCAAATGCTTCCGGGAGAATATCGTCTAAGCTTTCTCCCTTTTCTATACGTTCCTTGAACTCAGGAGTTTTAGATCTCAGTTCGCTGTCAGAAAGGGCTGCAATAGACTGCTCCAGAGAATTTATTTCAGCAACTGTTTTAGAAAGCTTTTTTATTTCCCTGGCGTTATCATCCAAGAGATTGCGAAGCATCTTTAGCATATTTATCATCCCCTTGATATGCCATTTAAAATTATTATAAATTTATTTAGCCCTATCTTATTAATTTTAACATCACTTATACGGTACTTCAACAACAAAACCATTTTTATACCTTTCGTATACTTAATTATATAGTAAATATTACAACGTTATATCATTAAAGCGTTATCCACCGTGCAAAAATATATCTATTAAATGAAAACTTGGTTTGTGCCAAGTCTTTGACGCAGGCGGAAGCCCTAGTTGAATTTATACTTCCCCAGAGTTATACTTTCCTGATAGTACAAGTAAAAACTGCTGGCAGTCTGCCAGCAGTTTTTCTAAATATTTATGTTTAAAACTCAGGCTCTATTAAACCGTAGTCATGATTTTTTCTTTTGTAGACTACATTAACCTGATTAGTATCAGCATTGGTAAATACAAAGAAATTGTGACCCACAAGGTTCATTTGCATTATTGCTTCTTCAACAGACATGGGTTTCATGGCAAAACGTTTTGTACGGACAACCTTTGGAGCATCATCTTCACCCGGTGTTACATCATTAACAGCCAGGTCTTTTATTGAACCATTACGATTTTTTCTGGAAATTTTTGTTTTATATTTTGTTGCCTGCTTTTCTAGCTTATCAATTACCATGTCTATTGAAGCGTACATGTCACCTGTTTCTTCTTCCCCCCTTAAAATATAGCCGTTAAGGGGTATGGTCACTTCCACCTTATGCCGGTCTTTTTCCACGGATAGGGCAACTTGAATTTGAGTATCATCAAGCTGTAAAAATCTGTCCAGTTTCCCAATCCTTCGCTCAACGTGGTCCTTTAGAGCGGGAGTAACTTGGATATTTTTTCCTCTAACTACAATATTCATATTATCCGCTCCTTCCCCTTTTTATGTAATATTTTCAACAAAAATTATAAAAATCCTTCCTTTAAATATATCATTTCCTACTTTCCATACATATTATTCCATATTTTGCTATGTTAAGCAAAAATTACATCAAAAATATTGAAACCCCGGCAAATGCCGGGGGTAAGTTTCTAAATTATATTTCAACAGATACAGTCATCTTTTGAAACTATAATTTAACTACATTGGCAGCTTGGGGGCCTTTCGGACCTTCAACAATCTCAAACTCTACATCCTCACCTTCAACCAATGTTTTGAAACCATCTTCCTGAATTGCAGAGTAATGAACAAATACGTCATCACCTGCTTCTTGCTCGATAAAACCAAATCCTCTTTCCTTGTTAAACCACTTAACCTTACCTTTCATGTTTTTACATTCCTCCTAAAAATTTGTTACAATACGGGAAGACCCCCATATTATATAAAGTATAACATGTAATAAAATGGCTGTCAATAAGAGATAGCAGGAGGCAGTAAAGAATTCTTATCTACAAATCCTAGAAGTAAAAAAACAGCCATACTTTTAAGTATGGGCTGTCAGATATTTTTCCGAAAACTCCGATGCATTAAAAGAACTCCTTACAAGTGGTGCTGAAGCAACATGTTTAAATCCGAGTTTTTCTGCTAGAGATTCATAGCTTTTAAAAACATCAGGATGAATATATTCTTCTACCGGAAGATGGTTCCCCGAAGGCTGCAAGTACTGCCCTATCGTCAGAATATCACACTCATGTATTCGCAAATCTTTCATAACCTGAATAACTTCTTTTTCAGATTCCCCCAAACCAACCATTATTCCCGATTTTGTATATATATCCTTATTTAACTCTTTTACTTTTTTAATTACTTTCAGGCTTCTTAAATAATTTGCTTGTGGTCGAACCCTTTCATATAATCTTGGCACAGTTTCAACGTTATGGTTGAAAATATGTGGTCGAGCTTCCACGACTGTTGCAATAGAATCATCGTTTCCTTTAAAATCAGGTGTAAGCACTTCTATAATAGCTTCAGGGAGTTTCTTTCGTACGCTTTTTATAACATTTGCAAAATGGGAAGCACCACCGTCAGGCAAATCATCTCTCGTTACCGATGTTACCACCACATGCTTTAACTGAAGCCGGTATGCAGCCTCCGCTACACGGGAAGGTTCGTCTTCGTCCAGAGGGAGTGGAGTTTCCGACGAAACAGCACAAAATCTACAATTGCGAGTACAATTCTCTCCCATTATCATAAATGTTGCAGTTTTTTTTGCAAAACACTCCCCCTGGTTGGGGCATAAAGCACTTTGACATACCGTATTTAAACCTAAATCTTCAAGTAATTTTTTTGTTTTCATTACATTTGCAGATGCCGGTAATCTTTTCTTAAGCCATTCCGGAAGTCTTTGTGATTTTTTCAAAGGAACATCACCTTTTCTATTACCTTCTTGCATTCCATTCTTTAGTAGCATATTTTTCTGTAACTAATTTTTGGGCAATTGTTTTTTCGCGGTCTGTAAGTTCACCTGGGATTAGCTTTATATCCAACTGTTCTTCCATCCCCTCTTTGATTGCCCCTGCAACTTCTTGAAATGATACTTCCCTCTTCAATACTTGTTCCAAGCTGCAGGCTTTTTCCTCAAAGCTGGAAGTCAATTTTTCCCTTATCTTATCAGAAGGAAAGTTTAATAGTCTAAAAAATTTGACGCTGTCCATAGAAAAGGGAATGGAACCATGTTGCAGTATTGCTCCATTTTTTCGGGTTTGAGCACTACCGGTTACTTTCTTGCCCTGCCAAACTAATTCATACCAGGAAGGGGCATCAAAGCAGGCTGCCGTTTTATTGCCTGATTTTACCGGGCGTTCGGTCATTTCCAAAGCTGCACCCATTTTCTGCAAACCTGCCTGTAATCCCCGTGCTATCTTCAGATACGATTCCGTAATGCTACCAGAAACCTTGGGATTTTCCTCCAACGCCACCAGAGAGTAGGTTAGTTCACAATCATGGAAGATAGCTCTCCCCCCGGTAATTCTTCTTACCACTTCTACTCCCTCATCACGGCATGCCTCAATATTTATTTCCTTCTCTAACTGTTGGAAATAACCCAGGCTAATAGCCGGGGGATTCCACCTGTAGAAACGAATTGTAGGGGGAGATTTACCTTCCGCATGGAGAATCAGCAGCGCTTCATCTATTGCCATATTTTCTGCTGCAGTAGCTGCTCCGGTATCTAAAAGCCTCCAGGTTTGCAAAGTCATTTCTCTTTTTCCCACCTTATTACAGGATTTCTAGCAGCAGTTGTTTCATCAAGGCGCCTTACAACCGTATCGTGTGGCGCTTCCTTTACAAGCTGAGGATCATTTTTGCTTTCCTCTGCAATTGTTTTTAATGTTTCAACAAATTCATCTAAAGTTTCCTTGGTTTCTGTTTCAGTAGGCTCTATCATCATCGTTTCTTCTACAATTAACGGGAAGTAAATTGTAGGTGGATGATAACCGTAATCAAGCAGTCTTTTTGCCACATCCAGTGTTTTAACGCCATATTCTTTGAGATATTTTGAAGTTGCAATGAATTCATGCTTGCAAATTCTATCATACGGGATATGATAAACATCTCTTAACTTAGCCCTGAGGTAATTTGCGTTCAATACTGCATTTTCACTTACCTCTTTTAGTCCTTCGGCGCCAAGCGCCTTAATGTAAGCATATGCTTTAACCATAACTCCAAAGTTCCCATAAAATGATTTAACTTTTCCTATGGAATGGGGGAGATCGTAATTAAAATAATAGTTTCCTTCTCCACTTTTTTCAATTACAGGCTTTGGTAAATAAGGCGCTAAAAATTCTTTTACCGCCACCGGCCCGGAACCGGGTCCTCCCCCTCCGTGTGGCGTGGAAAATGTTTTATGAAGGTTGAAGTGGATTACATCAAACCCCATATCTCCCGGGCGGGCATATCCCATAATTGCATTGGCATTTGCACCGTCGTAATATAAGAGACCTCCCGCATCATGGACAATGTCAGCTATCTCCAGGATATTTTTTTCAAAAAGACCCAGAGTATTGGGATTTGTCAGCATTAGTGCCGCAGTCTCTTCATCAACTAATTTCTTTAGCGCTTCTATGTTAACTTCACCTTCAGAATTGGAATCTACCTTTACAGCCTTGAAACCAACCATTGCAGCAGTTGCAGGATTGGTACCGTGCGCAGTATCAGGTACTATAACCTTTGTCCGCTTACTATCCCCGCGGTGCTGGTGGTAAGCCCTGATAATCATCATGCCTGTCATTTCCCCATGAGCACCAGCAGCAGGCTGCAATGTGGTTTTATCCATACCTGCTATTTTAGCAAGGTCTTCTCCGAGATTGTACATAAGTTCCAACGCACCTTGCACAGTATCTTCCGGTTGGTAAGGATGAAGCCTTGCAAAGCCTTCTAATCGTGCCAACTCCTCAGTTATTTTAGGATTATATTTCATTGTACATGAACCGAGGGGATAAAATCCTGTATCTACCCCGTGATTAAAGGTAGAAAGCTTGGTAAAGTGTCTAACAGTTTCAATTTCACTAACTTCAGGTAGTTCAGGGTCATTTTCCCTTAAAAACTCTTCCGGAATCAGGTCTGCAAGTTTTCTTTCAGGTACATCACAAGGTGGTAATGAATAACCTTTTCTACCTTCAGACCCCTGTTCAAATATTAGCTTTTCAGTCACGCCAGGATCCCCCCTAACTTTTCAACCAAAAGATCAATTTCTTCTTTGGCTCTAAGTTCAGTGACACAGACAAGAAGTTTGTCCTTCATTGCACTGTCAAAGCGTCCCAATGGCACACCTGCCAGGATACCTTCATCCTTCAACTTTTCAACAATCTCACCTGCATCCTCTGGCAATTTGATTACAAACTCTTTGAAAAACGGCTGATTATATGCCGCTTCGACACCTGGTAGTTCCACAAGCTTCTCCAGTGCATAATGTGCTTTTTGAGTTGATTTATAAGCAAGCTCTTTAATTCCTTGCTTTCCGAAAGCACATAAACTCATTGTAGCCGCCAGGGCACATAACGCTTCATTTGAGCAAATATTTGATGTCGCTTTTTCCCTTCTAATGTGCTGCTCTCTTGCCTGGAGAGTCAAAACATAACCTGTTTTACCATCCACATCCTTTGTCTTTCCAACAATACGTCCGGGCATTCGTCTGATATACTTCTCTTTTGTTGCCAGGAAACCAAGGTACGGACCTCCAAAGTAAAGGTTGTTACCAAAGCTTTGGCCTTCACCCACTACAATATCCGCTCCAAGTTCACCCGGGGATTTCAAGATACCTAAAGAAACGGGATCTGCTACAGCGGCAATAAGAAGAGCTTTATGCTGGTGTGCCAGTTCCGCAAATTTCTTGAGATCCTCAATGTTACCGTAGAAGTTGGGATACTGGATTATTACTGCCGCTACAGTTTTGTCAATGCTTTCTGAAGCTTTCTTATAATCTGAAATACCCTGCACAGCTTCTATCTTTTCTACCTCAATCTCATGACCGGAAATATAAGCGTTAATTACCTCCATGTATTCAGGGTGAATTGCTTCTGATACAAGTATCTTTTTCCTGCGAGTTGCGCTAGCTGCCATTAGCGCAGCTTCCGCGACGGCAGAAGCTCCATCGTACATACTGGCATTGGCAGCTTCCATTCCGGTTAATTCACAAATCAAAGTTTGATATTCAAAGATGGCCTGAAGTGTCCCCTGACTTATTTCAGGCTGGTACGGTGTATATGCAGTATAAAATTCCGATCTCAAAAGAAGCTGGTCGATAAATGCAGGTATATGGTGATCATAAGCTCCAGCGCCTAAAAAGCTGATAAATTCGTCATTAGTTTTATTTTTGGACGCCAAAGCCTTGATTGCTTTTCTGAGTTCATATTCAGAAAGCCCGCCGGAAACATCACAACTGGCCTTTCTTTGGACTTCATCAGGAATATCCGAGAAAAGCTCCTCAATATTATTCACACCTATTGCTTCCAGCATCTCTTTCCTGTCTTTTTCAGTATGAGGTGTAAACTTCAATTTACTCCTCCTCCTCCAGGTATTTTTGATATTCTTCTGAATTCATTAATTGATCGAGTTCAGATGAATCAGTCACCTCCATTTCAATAAACCAACCGTCATCGTAAGGAGATGAGTTTACCAGTTCCGGTGAGTCAAGAATATCTTCATTGATAGCAGTGATTTTTCCGGATACCGGAGCATAGCAATCGGAAACAGCTTTTACAGACTCAACTGTGCCAAAGGATTCACCTGCTTCAAACTCGTCATCTACTTCCGGCAATTCAACAAAGACAACATCTCCAAGAGCATCCTGCGCATGATAAGTAATACCAATCTTCACCTTGTCACCTTCAATTTTAACCCACTCATGATCTTTTGTATATTTGAGATTTTCAGGATACATTTAAACTCCTCCTTATTGATATTAATATCTTTATTTAAAGGATGTTTGAAGAATCCGCGCGAAATCTACTTCCCCAGCGCTCAATTGGAAAACGATAAGTTGCAGCTTATTACTCTACTTCACTTATCCAATTGAATATCAGGTGCGTTGGCTCGGCTTTATCTTCTACTGTAAAAAGGCTTAGAAACGATTTTTGCTTTACGTTTCTTACCCCTTACCGAAATAGCAATTTCACTATCCTTCTGAGCATATTCAGACTTAATTAATGCCAATCCGATACTTTTACCAAGGGTCGGAGAATGACTCCCTGTTGTTACATAACCAATTTCTTCTTCTCCCTTATAAACTTTGTAGTTCGCCCTTGGAATGCCCCTCTCTAACATTTCAAAGGCAACTGTTTTACGCGGAACGCCTTTTTCCTTCTGCTCAATTAAAGCATCCTTGCCAATAAAGTCATCTCCATCCAGGTGAACAAAATAGCCGAGTCCCGCTTCCAATGGGGTAATATTCTCGCTTAATTCGTGCCCGTAAAGGGGCATACATGCTTCAAATCGCAATGTATCTCTTGCGCCAAGCCCTACAGGCTGTACATCTTCACCACCGGTTTTTAAAATTTTGTTCCAAATATTAGCAACATCTTGAGGATCACAGTAAATTTCAAATCCGTCTTCTCCCGTATAGCCTGTTCTGGAAACCAAGCATTTTGCTCCATCTATTTCAACCCATTTCCAGGTATAATAGCCCATTTCTGATAACCTCACGTCAGTTAATTTCTGCAAAATCTCCTCAGATAGCGGCCCCTGTAATGCAACTTGTGCTGTTTGATCTGATTTATCAGTGACTTTTGCATCCCCACTTACATTTTCCTTAATCCAGTCGAAATCTTTATCTTTATTGCTCGCATTAACCACCAGAAGATAACTGTCTTCTTCCATCTTATAAACCAGCAGGTCATCTACAACTCCCCCATGAGGGTAACACATCATGGTATAAGAAATTTTGCCCGGTACAAGCTTTGAAATATCAACAGTTACCAGATTTTGAACTGCTTTCGTACTGCCAGGGCCTTCAACCCAAATTTCTCCCATGTGGCTAACATCAAAGAGACCTGCCTTTTCCCTGACTCCATTATGTTCTTCAATTATTCCCTTGTACTGAACCGGCATTTCCCATCCACCAAAATCAACCATTTTTGCCCCTAATTCCTTATGAATTTCATTGAGGGGCGTTTTTTTCAATGTCATTTACTCACCTCCTAAATTAATAAAAGTACCTACAAGGAGTTTTTCCATAATCCCACCTTTTGATTAAATTTTAGTCTTTTCTAAATAATCCTAAACTCTAAATATTATACTATCTCGCCCTATGTATTAATATTCTTTAAAATCATATTGTTCTAAAAATGCCATTGCAAAAAAAGCAATAAAAAAACAGAGTCAAACAGCACCGCTGTTACTCTGTCCTTAGACCTGAGAGATTATCTGCTTTAAAAGCAATTACCCCTTTGGTGTTTCCCCTGCGGGAAAACTCTCCAGAGATGTGTCGGGAAGCGGTACTTTTGCCTGAGAGTTTCAGTAGCTTTTGCAGCTAGCAAGCTACCTTGCTCCTTCGGCGTTCCTTTAAAGAGGTAGTTCGTAAAGTCCGTGCGAAATCCACTGCGAATTTCTGCGTTGGCTCGTCTCCTGCGCTGCTCACGTACCTCTGTGTACGCTCCGCTGCTCGGAGCCTTCGCCGCCTTGAACTTCTTGTGTCTCTCGTACTCCTTTACGAACTCCTATTTTAAACGGTAGTTCGTAAAGTCCGTGCGAAATCCACTGCGAATTTCTGCGTTGGCTCGTCTCCTGCGCTGCTCACGTACCTCTGTGTACGCTCCGCTGCTCGGAGCCTTCGCCGCCTTGAACTTCTTGTGTCT
>Ga0182240_100056_pt1 | contig 60995 bp, 57 predicted proteins | sample hydfrates4_PW_90_FD_145594 | JGI IMG/M metagenome (GOLD analysis project Ga0182240, IMG submission 145594) | Subsurface microbial communities from deep shales in Texas, USA - hydraulic fracturing test 4_PW_90 | ecosystem: Environmental > Aquatic > Deep subsurface > Shale gas/oil reservoir >...
TTCGAAAAGGAGCACGAGAGACACGAGAAGTTCAAGGCGGCGAAGGCTCTGAGCAGCGGAGCGTACATTGAAGTACGTGAGCAGCGCAGGAGACAAGCCAACGCCGAAATTCGAAGTGGATTTCGCGCGGACTTTTCGAACATCCTCTTTAAGTTAGTCCTGTGAGGCTAGCAAGGGGTTAGTGGGAATAGTGGAACTGTTTCCTCCCCTTGTAGCCTTCTTGTTAGTCGGACTAACGGGAAGGTTTTTTTATATCTAAAAATTTTTTGAGGGGGAGTATTGAAATGAAAAATGTAGTGCTTTCTTTTCAACATGTGCTTGCGATGTTTGGAGCAACTGTTTTGGTACCTTTAATTACAGGCATTGACCCTGCTACAGCACTATTATGTGCAGGCCTCGGTACACTGGCATTTCATTTGATAACAAAACAAAAGGTGCCTGCATACCTGGGTTCTTCCTTTGCATTTATACCTGGAATTTTAGCTGTTAAAGAACTTTTTGGCTTACCTTATGCCACAGGGGCCATGATAGCAGTTGGTGGGGTATATGTAGTAATGGCGTTAATTGTATCGGTTATTGGTATTGATAGGGTAAAAAAATTATTCCCTCCAATAGTTACAGGTCCTATTATTATTGTAATCGGTCTTATTCTAGCTCCTGTTGCTATTCAAATGGCATCTGAGCACTGGACTGTAGCAATTATCACAATGCTTGCAGTTGCCTTTACAGGTATTTATGCCAGAGGCTTTCTAAAATTTCTTCCAATACTTTTTGGAATCATTATAGGATATATTTCGGCAGTATTTTTCGGACTCGTAGATTTTACTCCGGTTAAAGAAGCAGCATGGTTTGGTTTACCTACGCTTATGATGCCGCAGTTCAACTTTGATGCACTCAGTATAATTGTACCAATTGCACTTGTAACAATGATAGAGCATATAGGTGATATCGCTTCATTGAGTGGAGTAACAAACAAAAACTACTTTAACGAGCCCGGTCTTAATCGTACTTTACTGGGTGACGGTATTGCCACAGCGCTGGCAGGCGCCTTAGGAGGTCCTGCTAATACAACTTATGGAGAAAATATAGGAGTTCTGGCAATCACTAAGAATTTTAACCCACGTATCATACAGGGAGCTGCTCTTATCGCCATAGCAATGAGCTTAATTGGTAAATTTGGTGCACTATTGAGTACCATTCCTACTGCAGTTCTAGGAGGAGTAAGCTTTATCCTCTTTGGAATGATTGCCAGCGTGGGGATCAAGACTTTAGTTGATAGCAAGCCTGATTTAACAAATATGCGCAACTCAGTGGTTGTATTTGTAATATTAATTATAGGAATAGCAAGTATAGCGGGTGAAAAGAATAATCCTGCAGTAATTCAATTAACTGAATATGCGTCCCTTTCAGGGTTAAGCCTGGCAGCGCTTGTAGGAATTATCTTAAACGCAGCATTGGAAATCTTCCAACCGCAATGGGCCTCAAGAGCCGTAGCAAAGCTTTCAATGAAAAAGCAGTTGAAGTAGGATGAAGAAGTGAGTCAAAAGTTTTTATATATTAATCATAAAAAAAGCCAACTGGCAAACAGTTGGCTTTTTAAATTATCTTGATCATCAAACGGCAGGTCATTACATCTAATTATTTTTGTTGCCTTTGCAAAATATCCTCCACCACTCCCGGATTAGGAGTTACATACAGTGTCCTGTGATTGTCGTAAATCACCATCCCCGGTTTGGCGCCTTTTGGCTTTCTTACATACTTCTTTAAAGTATAGTCCACTGGAACGTTTGTTGAATTTTTTCCCTTACTATAATATGCCGCCAAAATGGCTGCTTCCTGTAGTGTTGATTCCGGCGCCTTTTGATTATCACACCGTATGATAACATGGGACCCTGGCATGTCCTTGGCATGAAGCCAGATATCACTATCTGAAGCAATTTTTAATGTTAAGTAGTCATTGACAGTATTATTTTTTCCCACAAGTATCTTAAAGCCATCTTGAGAGGTGTAACTTAATGGCTGTGGTCTCTTTGTTGTTTCTTTCGATTTTTTCTTCTTCCCTTGTGGTTCCTTTAGAGCAATATATCCGCTTTTAAGCAATTCTTTTTTTATATCATTTACTTCTTCCAGTGTTGTTGCATTTTGTACCCAGAAAAGTGTATTTTGCAGATAATTCAGCTCCTCCAGTGTGTTTTCAAGTTGTACTTGTGCTTGCTTGGCAGCTGAAGATGCTTTGTTATATCTTTTAAAATATCGCTGCGCATTTTCTGCCGGGGTTAGTTCGGGCTTTAAACTAATTTCCAGTGTTTCTCCCTCTTCAGAGTAGTAATTGGTAACTTCTATTTTATCCATTCCTTTTTTTATTCTATAAATGTTTGCAGTAAGTAATTCTCCATACAGCTTATATTTTTCCATATTTTGTGCCTTGTTGATTGTTTCTCTTTGTAACTGAGCTTTTTTGCTGCAGCGTTTTATCTCCTTCTGCAATATTTTTTTAATATTATTGACCAGATTATTAAATTTTTCTTGATTTTCGTTGTGTAAGTAAAACTCATCTATTGCTTTGCTGATACTGGAATAATAAATTTTATTTTCTTTGGGATACTGTTGTAAATCCAGTGGCGAGAAATCCTTATAGACATTTTTTTCCTTGATTAAAATAGGTGAATAATTACCGGTATTTAAGCACTCTCTTACCTTCTGAAGTTCTTCCCACAATTTATTAAACTCATATTCCCCGCATTCTTCTATTAATATACCGGGACTCAAATTTGCATTGTAAACAATTTCTTTACAAGTATCAGGTCCCAGACCTTCGATACATTGCAACAATCCTTTCCAGACAGGTGTGGTAAGGTTTATCCTTAAAAGTTCATCTAGAAGTTTGGCTTCATCTAAGTCGTTAGGGTAAATTTTATCTTGTTGTGGCGGTGCTTTATAAGTTTCTCCCGGTAAGACCTGGCGGTATTGGTTTACAGCATATGAGTAGCGCTTCATACCGTCAATTATGGTGCTTTTGTCGTTGTTTAAAAGTATGATATTAGAATGTTTGCCCATAATTTCGCATATTAAATATTTTTTAACGACTCTACCCAATTCATCCTTATTTTCAATTTCAATAACCACCTGTCTTTCAAGTCCCGGCTGGTTCACTGAAATTATCTTTCCCCCTTCAATATGTTTTCTTAATACCATGCAAAACATAGGGGGGGACTGGGGATTGGTAAAGCTTCTCTCCGTTAAGTGGATGCGATATCGTACGGGGTGTGAAGAAATCAGCAGTGAAATGTTCTCCCTTTTCTGTCGTAATCGTAATAAAAGCATAGTGCTTTGGGGCTGATATACTTTATCGATACGGGAGCCGGTTATTTTATTAGTAAGCTCATTTACAACAGCTGCCGTTGTTAAACCGTCAAATGCCATTTATAATACCTCCCATCATGCCAAGTATAGCATTTTACACAACCTGCTTCAATTGTATCCGTGCAGAGGTTATTTTTTCAGATACTCGTGAATAAAATGGTAAACAAGGTTGATATGTACAAACTCTGGAGCAGGGGGGCATTTAATAAATGAATAACAAAGAGTGGCATAATATGGGGAGTTCTGAAGTACTCAGCATAATGCAAACAAATGCTGCCAAAGGATTGAGTACTAAAGAAGCGACAAAAAGATTGACTAACTTTGGCCCAAATCGAATTCAGGAGAGAAAAAAGGCCAATCCAATCAAAATGTTTTTAAGTCAATTCACTGATTTTATGGTACTTGTTTTACTGGCAGCCACCATGATTTCAGGTCTTTTAGGTGAATATGCAGATGCAATTACCATTATGTCTATAGTGGTAGTCAATGCTATATTGGGTTTCATACAGGAGTTTAAGGCGGAAAAATCTCTGGAGGCTTTAAAAAGTTTAACAGCTCCGGAAGCTGTAGTTGTAAGGGAAGGTGAAAAAATAAAGATACCGGCAGAAGAACTTGTCCCGGGAGATATAATTTTCTTAGAAACCGGGGACAAAGTTCCAGCTGATTGTCGCTTGATTGAAATTGTAAAATTAGAAGCTGAAGAATCTGCTCTGACAGGTGAATCTTTACCTGTTAAGAAAAATGTAGATGTTATAAGTGAACAACATGTAGGTATTGGTGATAGACGTAATATGGTCTATTTAGGGACGGTAGTTACCAGAGGAAGGGCTAGGGCAGTAGTAGTAGCTACCGGCATGGATACTGAAATGGGTCAAATAGCTGGTATGATGCAAGAAGTTGAGAATACAGAAACTCCTCTTCAGAAAAGGTTGGCTGCTCTAGGCAAATGGTTGGTTGCTTTTTGTCTTTTAATATGTGCTGTAGTTGTTGTGACAGGTATCTTGAGGGGTGAGCCGGTTTACAGGATGTTTTTAGCAGGTGTGAGCCTTGCAGTAGCTGCAATACCTGAAGGTTTACCTGCAATCGTAACGGTTGCTCTTGCCATAGGGGTACAAAAAATGATTAAAAGAAATGCTATAGTTAGAAAATTGCCTGCAGTTGAAACACTTGGTTGTGCAACTGTCATTTGTTCTGATAAAACGGGAACAATAACTGAAAATGAAATGACTGTAAGAAAACTGTATGGAGACGGAAAAATTATAGAGGTAACGGGCCAGGGTTATAACCCAAAGGGAGATTTTTTAGAGGGAGAAAAGAAAGTTGTTTTAGAAGATGGAGAAGCAACAAAACTTCTTTTAAAAATTGCTGCAGTATGTAATAATAGTATATTAAAAAAGGATAAATTAAAAATTTCAGGTCTTTTTAGAAATAACAGTAAAAATAACGGTCGCTGGGAAATAGAAGGTGACCCTACAGAGGGAGCTTTAACTGTTGTTGCAGCAAAAGCAGGAATTTGGAAGGATGCTGTCGAAAAGGATGAAGAATGGATGCATGAATTTCCATTTGACTCCGATAGAAAAATGATGTCTGTAGTGTACAAAAACAAAGACAATAATTTTGTTTCTTATGTTAAAGGTGCTCCCGATGTTATACTTTCACTTTGTACCCACATCTATGAAAATGGTCAAATAGTAGCGTTGAATGAAGATAAGAAAATGGAAATTGTGGAGCAAAATAAAGCTATGGCATCACGAGCACTAAGAGTGCTTGGTTTTGCTTATAAGAATCTGGGAAGTGAGTTCCAAGCGGAAAATGGCGAGGAACTTGCTGAAAAAGATTTAGTTTTTGTGGGGCTTGCTGGAATGATTGATCCCCCTAGACCCAGTGCCATTAGGGCTATTAAATCCTGCCGTCAGGCAGGCATAAAGCCTGTGATAATAACTGGAGATTATAAGCTTACTGCTGAAGCAATTGCTAGGGAAATGGGGCTTATCACTTCTTCTGAACAAACTATAAGTGGTGAAGAATTAGACTGTCTTAGCGACCGGGAGTTACACAAACGAGTAGAAGATTTGGTAGTTTATGCTCGTGTATCACCAAAACATAAAATGAGAATAGTTAAGGCGTTAAAGAAAAATGGGCATGTAGTTGCAATGACAGGAGACGGTGTCAATGATGCTCCTGCTGTAAAAGAAGCAGATATTGGTGTCTCAATGGGAAAAACTGGTACAGATGTAACTAAGGAAGCTTCTGCAATGGTTCTTGCAGATGATAACTTTGCTACAATTGTTGCTGCAGTTGAAGAAGGCAGGGCTATCTATGATAATATTCGTAAATTTATTCGCTATCTCTTGTCATGTAACGTTGGAGAAGTATTGACAATGTTTTTGGCAGCATTATGTGGCCTTCCTTTACCCCTGATGCCTATCCAGATTCTTTGGGTAAACCTGGTTACTGATGGTTTGCCTGCCATGGCGCTGGGGGTTGATAATGCCGATATGGACATAATGGAGAGACCACCGCGTAGTCCGGGAGAAAGTGTTTTTTCCCATGGGCTGAGCAGAAAAATTATCTCGCGGGGTTTACAGATATGTCTCCAAACTTTATTTATATTCATAGTTGCAATGATACTTGGGGATGGGGATCTAAAAATAGCTCGAACAATGGCATTTACAACCCTGGTTTTTTCACAGCTCTTCCATGTTTTTGACTGTAAGTCAGAAAGATTTTCACCATTCCAAGTAGGAATATTATCAAATCCATACCTGGTGGGAGCTGTATTGTGTTCTATAACAATGCAGTTATCTGTAATATACTTACCATTTTTACAGCCAATCTTTAAAACAGTACCGCTTAATATGTTTCAGTGGGCTATGATTATATTTGCAGCTGGCTGGAGAACATTTGCACTTGCAATAATTCATTTTTTACGTCCTTTAGGGCGCAAGTTAGTATACTTAAGGGTATGATAAAAATGAGGAGGTGAAATAAATGCAGTTTACAAAGGTACATGGATTAGGCAATGACTTTATTATTATTAATACATTTAAAGAAAGTATTAAAAATCCTAATGAATTAGCTGTTAAACTCTGTCACCGCCACTTTGGAGTTGGGGCAGATGGTTTGGTACTGGTAGGGCCTAGCGACAAGGCGGATATAAAAATGAGGATTTTTAACCCTGATGGCAGTGAGCCTGAAATGTGTGGTAACGCCATAAGGTGCGTTGCTAAATATGCATTTACTCGAGGCATGTGTGGGGAAAAAATAAAAGTAGAGACCCTGGCAGGCATAATGGGACCTGAAGTCATATTAGATGGTGATGAGATAACCGGGATCAAGGTTGACATGGGAGAGCCTCACCTTGAGAGGGAGGCTATTCCCATGGAAGGTCCTTCCGGTCAGGTTGTCTCAGAGCCTTTAAAGGTTGACGGCCAGGAATTTTTAGTTACTGCCGTTTCAATGGGAAATCCCCATTGTGTAATATATGTTGATGATGCCAGTAAAGTAAAGCTAGAAAGTATTGGCCCTAAAATAGAACATCATCAAGCTTTTCCTGCAAAAACAAATGTTGAATTTGTGCAAGTGCTTAATGAAAATGAAGTTAAAATGCTTGTCTGGGAAAGAGGTGCCGGACCTACTATGGCATGCGGCACTGGGGCTTGTGCCGTAACAGTTGCAGGAGTTTTAAATGAAAAACACAAAAGAAAGATCAAGGTCCATCTAACCGGTGGCACACTAGAAATCCACTGGTCTGAAGAGAATAACCATGTCTATATGACAGGGCCTGCAGAAGAGGTTTTTGAAGGAACCTTAAAAAATTATTAATAAGGGAGTTCAAAAAGGACTTTTCGAACTTCCTATTAAAATGAAGGAGGTATTTTTGGTGGTCGAACAAGCTGATAGAATTAAAAAATTACCGCCTTACCTATTTGCAAGAATTGAAAAGAAAATAGCAGAAAAAAAGAAGCAAGGTGTTGATATTATAAGTTTAGGTATTGGTGATCCTGATAAGCCTACACCGCAATTTATAATTGATAGGCTAGTTAAAGAGGCTCATGTTCCTGAAAACCATAGGTATCCAACATCAGTAGGGCTTTTGGAATATAGAAAAGCAGTAGCAAATTATTATAAAAAGCGTCATGAAGTTAACTTAAATCCAGAAGATGAAATTGTGACTTTAATAGGTTCCAAGGAAGGTATAGGGCATATTTCCTTCTGCTATGTAAACCCCGGAGATATAAACCTGGTTCCTGATCCAGGATACCCGGTCTATGGTATTGGAACAATTTTAGCAGGTGGAGAGCCATATATTATGCCTCTTAAGGAAGAAAATGACTACCTACCTGATTTAGATAGTATACCTGCTGATGTTGCAGATAAAGCAAAACTAATGTTTATTAATTACCCTAACAATCCAACAGGAGCACTGGCAACAGAGGAATTTTTCCAGAAAGTTGTTCAATTTGCCAAAAAGCACGATATAGTTGTTTGCCATGATGCTGCTTATACTGAAATAGCATATGACGGGGTTAGACCTATTAGTTTCCTGGAAGTTGAAGGTGCTAAGGAAGTGGGAATTGAATTTAATTCACTTTCCAAACCGTTTAATATGACAGGTTGGAGAATTGGCTGGGCTGCCGGAAAACCGGATGTAATAGAAGCATTAGGTAGAATAAAGTCAAATCTTGATTCAGGTGCTTTCCAAGCTATACAATATGCTGCGATTGAAGCACTTAATAATCCTGATGAATCAGTGGAAGAAATGAGAAGAGTTTATACCGAAAGAAGAGACGTTGTTGTTGAGGGCTTGAATAAAATGGGTTGGAACCTTGAAAAGCCTAAAGGTAGCTTTTATATTTGGGCACCTGTTCCAAAAGGTTATACTTCAAGTGAATTTGCTGAACTGGTACTTGAAAAAGCTGGTGTAATAATTACGCCCGGTAACGGTTATGGTAAGTATGGAGAGGGCTATTTTAGAATTGCCTTGACAGTGGACAAGGATAGGGCACAGGAAGCCTTGGATAGAATGCAAGAGGCTATTGGTAAAGTAGAATTTTAAGAACTTTAAACAGGCGCACTTAGTGGTGTAAGTGCGCCTGTAAGTTATTTTATTTGACGTGGAGGAAAAATTATGGTTAAGAGCATGACCGGTTATGGTAGAGGTGAGTCTACCGGAAACGGTAAAATTTGGTCTGTAGAGATGAAAACCGTAAACCATCGCTTTTTAGATATTAATATTAAATTACCGCGCCAATATTCTCTTTTAGAGGAAAAAATACGTTCAGTGGTAAAGAAACAAGCTGCCAGGGGAAGAATAGATATATATATCAAGGTTGAAGAAGAAAATGAATCTTCCAGAAAGGTGAAACTTGACAAAGTTCTTGCCAAGGAATATTATAATAATTTGAGGGAATTGGCAGAAACTTTACATATAAATTTTGCTCCTACAGTAATAGAGATTGCATCTCTTCCTGAAGTAATGGATGTTGAACAACCAGAAGAAGATCTGGATCAGATTTGGCCCTCATTAGAAGAAGCTATAATTGCTGCTTTAAACAGTGTTATGCAAATGAGGGAGAGTGAAGGTAAGGAACTGGCTAAAGATCTGCACGGAAGATTAAATACGATAAAGCAGCTTGTGGAAAAAATAGAAGATAGAAACCCGCAATTTGTTGAAGAATATAAAGCAAAGCTTCAAGAGAGGGTTAGTGAACTGGCGGGAGAGATTGATATTGATGAAGATCGTCTAGCTGCAGAAGTTGTTATTATGGCAGATAGAAGTAACATTACAGAAGAAATAGTAAGACTATATAGTCATCTAAAACAATTTTCCGATAATCTCCAAGAAGAAGGAACAATAGGACGTAAACTTGACTTTTTAGTTCAGGAGATGCATCGTGAAGTTAACACAATTGGTTCTAAATCAAGTGACACAGAGATTTCCAATCTTGTGGTTAATATAAAGAGCGAACTTGAAAAAATAAAGGAACAAGTACAAAACATTGAATAGGGTGATTATACTATGGGCATAAAACTTATAAATATAGGTTTTGGAAATATCGTTTCGTCTAATCGTATAGTAGCAATAGTGAGTCCCGAGTCTGCTCCCATTAAAAGAATTATTCAAGAAGCACGGGATAATGGAACACTTGTGGATGCAACTTATGGGAGGCGAACCCGAGCAGTTATTATAGCAGATAGTGGGCATATAATTTTATCTGCTGTACAACCTGAAACTGTTGCACACAGGTTAGAGTCAAAAGATGGTTCAACTGATGATGAAGAATTGGAAGAGGAAGAAAAGTGAAAACTCCCAGTTTATTAATTGTTTTATCAGGACCTTCAGGAGCCGGTAAGGGTACATTATCTAAATTACTAGTGAAAGAAATGCCTAATTTATACTGCTCGGTATCTGCGACTACGCGCCCAAAAAGAGAAGGAGAAGTTGACGGGGTAAATTATTACTTTATATCAGAAGAAGAATTTATGGAAATGAAAGCTAAAGGCGAATTTCTTGAATGGGCTAAAGTATACGATAACTATTATGGGACGCCCATTAAAAAGGTTGAAGAGCAGCTTCGTAAAGGTAATGATGTTTTGCTGGAAATAGATATTCAGGGTGCTTTACAGGTCAAAAAACGCTTTTCAAAAGGTGTCTTTATTTTTATAGTTCCGCCTTCCATTGATGAACTCAAAAGGAGAATCATAAAACGAGGTACTGATCCTCAGGAAGTTATCAATAAAAGAATGAGCTGTGTGCAAGATGAATTGAGTTATGTTTCAGAATATGACTATGTGGTTGTTAATGATAATCTGGAAACTGCCCTTGAAAAATTAAAGGCAATTATTACTGCTGAAAAATGCAGACCGCACAGGCAAAAAATTTGTATAGAGTGAGGGAGGGTAAAAGTAATGAAACAACCGTCAATAGATAAGTTGCTGGAAGTAGTTGATAATAAATATGCCTTAGTGGTAATTGCCGCTAAAAGGGCGCGCAAAATTACTGATGAAATACTTAGTTCTGAAGAGAAAGCTCAAAAATACACCTCAAAACCTGTTACAGAGGCATTGCTGGAGATAGGAGAAGGAAAGGTAAAATTTAAAGCGCCTACTCCCAAAAAACTTGCTTAAAGTGAGTATTCGAAAAGGAGCACGAGAGACACGGACTTTTCGAACATCCACTTAAAAAGAAGGTGAATAGTTGTTGCAAGGTAAACAAATATTAGTGGGGGTAACGGGGGGAATTGCTTGCTATAAGGTGTGTGACCTTGTAAGTAAGTTGCGGCAAAAGGGTGCCGATGTGCATGTAGTAATGACTGCTGCCGCTCAAGAACTTGTAACGCCCCATACTTTTAAAAGTCTTAGTGGAAATCCTGTAAGTACTGAGCTTTTTTATGATCCAAAGTCTGTTCCGCATATTAACCTGGCAGATAAAGCAGACCTGGTTGTTATAGCTCCTGCAACTGCCAATATTATCGCCAAAATGGCCCATGGTATTGCTGATGATCTTCTTTCCACCCTTGTGCTTGCCTGCAAATGTCCGATTATCATAGCTCCTGCAATGAATGTAAATATGTATTCGAATCCAATTGTCCAGGAAAATCTGGAAAAACTAAAAATAGCAGGAGTAAAAACCATTGGTCCAAATAGTGGCAATCTTGCTTGTGGGACAAGCGGTAAAGGAAGAATGGCAGAGCCATTAGAAATATTTCATTTTGTTGAAGAAGTTTTACATAATAAAAAGGATTTAGAGGGTAGAAAAATACTCATTTCAGCAGGAGGAACAAGGGAGCCAATTGATCCAGTTAGATATATTGGCAACCGTAGTTCTGGAAAAATGGGTTATGCACTGGCAAATGCTGCTTCAAAGCGTGGAGCACAAGTAACTTTAGTTACAACAATAATTAGAGATGTAGAACCGGGGATCAATGTAATAGAAGTGGAAACTGCACAAGAGATGCATGATGAAATCCTCTCTCAAAGTTGTGATAGTGATATGATTATTATGGCTGCTGCAGTTGCTGACTTTAAGCCAAAGAATGTTAAAAATGAAAAGATAAAGAAACTTGAAAAAGAAGGATTGATTATTGAACTTGAAAGAACACCAGATATTTTAAAATCCCTTGGAAAAAATAAAAGAAAAGATCAAATACTAATAGGCTTTGCTGCTGAAACCCAGAACTTGGCAGAAAATGCTCTAGAAAAGCTCAAAAAAAAGAATTTGGATATGATTGTAGCCAATGATGTGACCTGCGAAGGTGCAGGTTTCGGAAGCGACACCAATATTGTTACCATATATGATAAGAGGGGAAACCAGAAGGAATTTCCTTTACTTTCAAAATTTGAAATATCAAATAAGATACTTGATTATGCACTCCAAATGTGCAGCGGTTAAAGGAGTTGAAATTAATGGTTAGAAGACTTTTTACATCAGAATCTGTAACTGAGGGGCATCCGGATAAGATAGCAGATCAAGTTTCAGATGCAATTCTTGATAGCATTTTGGAAAGGGATCCAGAAGCGCGAGTAGCCTGTGAAACTTCTGTAACAACCGGGCTTGTTTTGGTTGCAGGAGAAATAACCACAAAGTGCTATGTAGATATTCCGAAAGTTGTTAGGGAAACAGTACGTGAGATTGGTTACACAAGGGCTAAATTTGGTTTTGACTGCGATACATGTGCTGTCTTGACAGCTATAGATGAGCAGTCTCCCGATATAGCCATGGGAGTAAATAAGGCTTTAGAGGCAAAACAAGGTGAAAGCCAAGATGAATTATTTAATGAGATAGGTGCTGGAGACCAGGGTATGATGTTCGGATATGCATGTAAGGAGACCCCAGAACTGATGCCACTTCCTATTTCCCTGGCCCATGGTTTAACAAGAAGGTTGGCGCGGGTTCGTAAGGAGAATATCATTCCATATTTACGTCCTGATGGAAAAGCACAAGTTACCGTTGAATATGAAGGTGATAAGCCTCTGAGGGTGGATACTGTTGTAGTTTCTACTCAACACAGGCAAGACGTAGATAGAGAGACAATTGAAAAAGACATAAAAGAAAAGGTTATCAAAGAGGTTATAGCTGAAGAATTTTTGGATAAGGATACTAAATATTATATAAATCCTACCGGAAGATTTGTAATTGGAGGACCCCAAGGTGATGCAGGACTAACAGGTAGGAAAATTATTGTTGATACATACGGTGGAATGGCACGACATGGCGGCGGAGCTTTCTCCGGTAAAGACCCTACAAAGGTTGATAGGTCTGGAGCGTATGCTGCAAGATATGTTGCTAAAAATTTAGTTGCAGCAGGAGTGGCGGATCGTTTGGAAGTACAGATAGCGTATGCCATTGGTGTTGCAAAACCGGTTTCCATAATGGTTGATACCTTTAATACAAGTCAACTATCTGAGGAATATATAGTTGACCTAATTAGAAAACACTTTGACTTACGACCGGCTGCTATAATTAGGGATTTAGATTTGAGAAGACCAATTTATAAACAGGTTGCAGCTTATGGTCATTTTGGCAGGCCGGATTTAGATCTTCCTTGGGAAAAAACGGATAAAGCAGAAGCGATAGCTGCGGAAATAAAAACTAAAAATTAATGCACCTTTAAAGGTGCATTAATTTTTTTAGGTATATTATAATTATATAAAACCAGATTTGTTTAGAGGTGTATTATGAGAAATAAAATAGGTTTTTTGATTCTTGCCGGGTTAGTTATTTTAATAGTTTCTGCCTTTATAAATTTTCATGTTTGGGAATTTATAAAGAATTTCTTTTATCCTGAAAAGATAATTAACTTGGAGCCTCCTTTAAACCAAGAATTAATTAACGAAATTCGAGCACAAATTGACTCATCAAGGACATGGCATGCTATTGCAACGTTATTTACTGTAATATTTTCTCTAACAGTAATTTTTATAGCTACAGTAATTATTCTAGAAAACCGAAATCCTTCAATCACTTTGTCCTGGCTATTAGTGTTATTGTTTATTCCGGTATTGGGGTTTATATTTTATCTTACCTTCGGTCGTAATTACCGTAAGAAAAAACTTGTAAAGGATAAAGAAATTCTTAATGATCAATTAAACGAACTGGTTGAACAACAGATGCATGTTGTATCCAATGAATTCAGTTTTTCTGAAACACATTCTATTAATAGGCTTGTAAAACTTATTTTAAAAAGCTCTAATTCACCCTTTACAAAGAACAATACGGCAAAAGTACTTACAAACGGTGAGGAAACCTTTTCAGAAATAATAGAAGAGCTTAAAAAGGCCAAAAACCATATTCACCTGGAATATTATATTATTCAGGATGATGAAATAGGACACAAGATTAAAGATATACTTGTCGAGAGAGCTTGTTCCGGAGTAGAGGTGCGGGTGATATATGATGGGGTTGGCAGCAGGAAATTGAGTTTAAAATATATTACCCAGTTAAAAAATGCAGGAGTAAAGGTGAAGTGTTTCTTACCTGTTGTTATGCCTTTTTTAAATAGTAAAATCAACTACCGTAACCATCGTAAGATTATTGTAATTGACGGAAAAGTAGGGTTTGTAGGTGGACTAAATATTGGAGATGAATACCTGGGGAAAAATGCTCGGATAGGATTTTGGAGAGATACCCACTTAAAATTAATGGGGGATTCTGTATATTTTTTGCAAAATATATTTGTTCAGGACTGGCATTTTATTGGCGGTGATTGGCTGCATGGAAAGAATTATTTCCCAGAGGTGGAACGCTGCGGAAATACAATGGTGCAAATAGCCGCAAGTGGGCCTGACTCAGAGTGGGAAACAATAATGCAAGCATATTTTACAACAATTACTTCTGCAAAAAAGAATATTTATATTACTTCACCTTATTTGATACCAGATGACAGTATCTTAATGGCTTTGAAGACTGCTGCATTAAGCGGTGTAGATGTGAGGATAATTGTGCCGGGTAAACCTGATAAGCGTATTGTTTATTGGGCTTCCCATTCATACTTTGAAGAACTATTAGAGGCCGGTGTAAAAATCTATAAATATAATAGAGGTTTCATACATGCAAAACTCCTGCTGGTTGATGGTACAGTTGCCTCGATAGGAACTGCTAATATGGATATTCGAAGCTTTAAATTTAATTTTGAAGTTAATGCACTTGTGTATGATGAGGCAGTTTACAAGAGGCTGGAAAAAGATTTTTATACTGACATAGAATATAGTGATGAAGTTACTTTGGAAGAATTCATAAATCGTCCTTTGCTTGATAAAATAAAAGAGTCTGGCGCACGCTTGTTGTCGCCTTTGCTATAAAAATTTTTAAAGCAGTTTAAATATTCTTATAGCTGTAATAAATTTTTTAAAAATAAAAGAAAGTGATATCTTAGTGAATTAAAGCGCAATGTAAGTTAAAATAGAATTATGAAATTTATGTGAAGATGTCATGCAAATTGGCATATAGCAAATAATTACAATTTTTTTTTGAAAAAAATTATTAGGTATAATTTAAATTTATAAAAACATTACAAAAATTTAAGGGAGGTTTATAAAGTGTTACTACTTATTTTTGTCTACTTATCAATCTTTGCATTTATTTTTATGTCTTTAGCAAAAGCAATTACATTTGCAAAGATGCCAATGCATGGTAGGTGGGAGTTGTATCCTGTGCCTAAAGAAGGAAAAGGACGAGGAGAATATGGTGGTTCTTATATGGAAGAAGTAGAATGGTGGAAAAAGCCTCGCGAAATTTCTCATGCTGGTGAGCTTAAAGAAATGTTAAAAGAGATGTTGTTTATTAAAAATTTATTTGAAAATCAAAGACCGTTATGGTGGATTTCTTATTCACTGCATTTAGGAATTTATATATTATTTGCATGGGCTTTCTTATTACTTGTAGGGGCGATTACAGAATTGTCTGGTTTACCAATTGTTACTGAAGCCGGTGTTAATTCAAACGGCTGGGCTTCTTTAGTCTATTATGCTACATTCCTAACAGGAGTAATCGGGGCGCTTCTTGTTGCATTAGGATCTGCAGGTTTATTTTTTAGAAGAATGACCCTTGAATCTATGAAAAAATATACAACACCTCAAGATTACTTCAACTTGCTGTTTATTTTTGCTGTTGCATTTACCGGTATCCTAGTTTGGATATCCGATCCCGGGTTTAATTATGGTAGAGATATTATGAAGAGTCTGCTAACTTTTAGTCCTATTGAAGCGAATGGAATACTTGCCATTCATATCATATTATTGGGTATTTTATTGGCTTATATTCCTCAATCAAAAATGAGCCATTATGTTGGTAAATATTTCACTTTCCACAAAGTTTTATGGGAAAATGAGCCTAACCTACCTGGAAGTGAAATTGAGAAAAAGGTTGAAGAAGCGAAAAAATTCAAACCCAGTAGAAATTGGTCAGCTCCTCATTTCCAACCTGCTGAAAAACAGTCAAAGGAATAAGAGTAATATAATGTGATAGGAGGAGATCGGATGTTTGATAATAAAAAAATCAAACCTCAAGACATTGGAAATTCTAGTGACGAACAACTTGTTAAGCTTAAACAAGAAGAATTAATGGATTTACCAGCTCCTTATGATAAACCCGAAATGGAACCGGAATTAACAGAACCTAAGGATGAATGGAAAGAAGAATATTGTACCCTTTTAGATGGTTATGTGGGTATTGATACGTTAACTAGGCCAAAAACAAAAGAGGAAGAAGAAGATCTTGTTAAGAAATTTCTAAATGGATTGGAAAAAGCATTTTCAGATGAAACAAACAGAAATTATATTCAGCCACTATTACTTTCTTTTGAATACTGTGCTAAATGTAATACTTGTTCAGATGCATGTCATGTTTATCAAGCTAGTGGTAAAAATGAGTTGTACAGGCCGATTTTCCGTTCTGAAGTTTTTAGAAGACTTGCTAAGCAACATTTAGAGAAAAAAGAAGGTTTTTGGAAAAAGTTTATCGGTGCAGATATAGATTTAGACTGGCGTACAGTTGCTAGACTGGGTGAACTTGCTTATAGATGTAATTTATGTAGACGTTGTGCTCAAACGTGTCCATTAGGGTTGGACAATGGCTTACTAGCTCGAGAAATTAGAAAGATATTTAGTCAGGAATTGGGAATTGCCCCCAAACCTCTTCATGAAAAGGGAACTATGCTACAGTTAAAAACGGGTTCCTCTACTGGTATCACAAAGCCTGCTTTATTAGACATGATAGAGTTTATTGAAGAAGAAATTGAAGACAGAACAGGAAAGCAAATCAAAATACCTGTTGATAAAAAAGGTGCAGATATCCTTTTAACTCATAATGCCGGTGAATTTATGTCATGGCCTGAAAACCCTGCTGCTTTTGCAATAATCTTTGAAGAAGCAGGTTTAGATTGGACTTTAAGCAGTGATATGATTGGCTATGATAATGTTAACTATGGCCTCTTTTATGATGATGCCCAGGCTAAAAAGATTGCTCTTGAGCAGTTTAAGGCTGCTAAAAGATTGGGAGTAAATAGAATAGTAATTGGAGAATGCGGTCATGCCCATAAGGCGGCAGCAGTAAGTGCAAACAGAATGGTTTCAGGTGAAGACAATATTCCGGTTGAAAGTTTCTTGCCTCTTTTAAGGGATTTAGTTGTAAATAAGAAGCTTAAGCTTGACCCAAGTAAAAATGATTTTCCTGTAACATTGCATGACCCATGTAACGTTGTAAGAATGATGGGTATTGTTAAACCGCAAAGGGATATTCTAAAAGCGATAGCTCCCCAATTCAGAGAAATGACACCTAACGGTGTTAGAAACTTCTGCTGTGGTGGTGGAAGCGGATTTGCCATTATGAACTATATGAACTTCCCAGAATGGAGAAATAAAGTAAGCAGCAGAATGAAATTCAAGCAAGTTCTGGAAGCATTTAAAGATACTGCTGATAAACCTGATATTCCTAAATATATTTGTGCTCCTTGTTCCAACTGTAAGGGGGCTATGAGGGATATCTTGGAATACTATGAAGCAACAGAGAAATTTAATATTCACTATGGTGGTTTAGTTGAGTTGGTAGTAAATGCACTTGCTGATCTAGAGGAACCATTTATAGATTTTGATGAGGCATTGTAAGTGAAAAGAATGTTTTTAAAACCTGTAGTTGTATAGCAACTACAGGTTTTTATATATAATCAATGTCAGGTTATTATAATAAGTACTTATAGCAATGGATTATTTAAGTTGAAGGATTTTGAGACAGGAAAAATAATAATAAAATACCAATTCCAGACTGTGATTTAACAAACCACTTTCTCAATCTAACTATAGATATTGATCTTGCAAGGCAATTGAGGTATAATTTCTACTGTAATAACATATACATTAATTGCCTTAGTATTATAATTTATAGTTAGAAAAGATTATGAAATATTCTGCTGATGTGGCTCAGGGGTAGAGCAGCGCACTCGTAATGCGCAGGTCGAGGGTTCGAATCCCTCCATCAGCTCCAGGTAAAGCCTTATATATCAAGGGTTTCGGCGACCGGGTGTGGTGACCGGATTGGGTGAAAATGGGTTTTGGTCACCGTTTGGTCACGAAACCACAGGATGCGGACAGGGAATGATACCTGTCCTTATTTTTTTCCCTGGAGCACTTCATCAAAGCGGAGCATGGCCTCGCGTTTGACATTGGGCATTACGTGGTGGTAAACCCTGATTGTAAAAGCTATGTCGCTTTGGCCCAAGCGCTGGCTCACCATCTTTACGTCTTCACCGCGCTTTATAAGCAGGGTTGCATGGGTATGTCAGCAGTTTTCGAGCGGCGTAGGGGGTTAAAAAAGTTAAAGCGCGGCCGAAAGATTGCAATCGGAAATGCCGGACGTTTTGCTGACATGGATATCGTCACCCCCGGTCCATGGGTTAAATGCCGGGTGACATGGCCCTTACTTCCTATTAAGGCCCGATGGCTGGGCTAAAATCCTTCCAACTCTAAGTTTACCGGTACCTCCGAGCAATTCCAAACTATCAAGCAAAAAAACGGTACCTTTTCATTACTTGCTCAAAGCGGCCATGGGCGATCTTGGGAGAAATAATTACCATTCTTAAGCCTTAAATCGTTGAGACGGCAAGGCGGAGACAACAAAAACCCCCTCACCTTGCTGGTGAGGGGTCTGGTATAAGTTTCCGCCGTCAGTTTATATCCCGATTTCTTCCTTAATTTTTGTTCTTACCCTTTCGATAAAGCGGAACCCATTCTGTTTCAGGCTATCGAGGATTGGGTCAATAGCAGGCAATAACCCCTTTTTTATACCAAGCGCCACAACGCCTAAGGTACCCATGATCCTTAAGCCCAAGTTTCTGGCGATACGTCGGGCTTTTTTCTCATCAACTAAAAGATAATTCGCCTTAACATCCTTGGCTAATACCAAGGAATAAATTACTATGTGTATTACAGGGACCAGCTGCCCAAACCTCAGCCCAGCTATATGAGCAAAGTTGATCAAATTCCTCCCGAAGTAGTGGACAAGCTCATCTTTATGTACCAGGAAGAAAACTTAACATTGATGGAAATTGCCAACAAGATGGATATGGAATGGTGGACAGTCAAAGAGTTATTCAAAAAGCATGGTATAGAAAGAATGAGTTTGTCTGAAAGACCTAAAATGAAACGGGCAAAAGACTTTGACCTGATATATCGTTTACACTTTTTCGAGGAGGTCAGTATCCAGGAAATATACGAGAAGTACGGCTTCTCACCGCCATATATAAGAAGTGTACTCCACGATCAAGGTCTGAAGCCGGTTAATAGAGGCCAGTTTGGTAAGAGAGAAACGGAAACCCGAGACCACACTCATTAAGCTGTTAAAGAGATATGAATGTACCGGCTTGTAAGGCTGGATTTTAAATGCTATTAATATTGAGGTTAGGGGAGATATATGGTATAATCTTACAAAAGGTCGTTCCTCCTAAATTTTAGTTTGCAGATGCCCCAAGAAAGATAGGAATTACTTGATGCAATAATACATTTAGGGGTATCCGGCATCAGACGGAAGGAGCCTCAAAAAATGAGTACAAAACCTGAGGACTTGACTACTTATTACACAAGTAAATACCCTCTAACATTTACCGACGATTTTTCGGAAAACGACACAAGTTTAACTAAACGTTATCAGGAGGCCTGGGAGCTGGCCAAGAGAGCTGCGGCACTTTTAAAAGATAGTTTCGCTGCCAAGAAAGTAGTTGTGTTTGGCTCTTTAGCCAAACGTTCATGGTTTACACGGTGGTCTGATGTTGACTTGGCGGCATGGGGTATCCCTGATGAACAATTTTATGCGGCGGTGGGGGCAGTAACCGCTTTAACTCCAGATTTCAAGGTTGATTTGGTTGATGCTAAAGAGTGTCGGGACTCCTTGCGGAAAGCCATTGAAACCGAGGGAATCGAAGTATGAACAAAGAATATCTAACTCTTGTCAGTAGGATTCGTGAAGAACTTTCCGAAGTTAAAAAAGCTGTTGAACGTGCACAGGCTGGATGGGAACGTTCCAAGCGAACTGGCGATGAGTTTTACTTGGACAGTGTAGCTTTAAACCTCCATAGTTTTTATACTGCGCTTGAAAGGATTTTGAATTGATTGCCGCAAACGTGGACCAATCGAGGCCGAAAGGAGATAACTGGCATCAAGAACTATTGCGCCAAATGGCGACGGAAATTGAACTGGTAAGACCTCTTGTTATTTCTAAAGAAACTAGAAACACCCTGGATGAATATAGAGGTTTTCGTCATGTTGTAAGGAATGTATATAGCTTCCGTCTTTCAAGTACCAAGATGGCACCTTTAGTAAATAAACTACCTAAAACTTTCAATCGCGTGAAAAATGAATTAGAAGATTTCCTTTCTTTTCTTGAAACACGAGGTAAGAAACAATAGTAAATCTGAAGAAGATTTATCAACAGTCAAGGAGTTCTTGCAAAATGAAGGTCGTCTCTAACTCACCCCACTTAGAGGAAATTGATACACATAGCCAATAGTAGTCTAAGATTATAACGCGCTAGGAAGCCCTTCACTGACTGTAAACAGTGAGGGGCTTTTTTTGTTGCCCTTATCAAAAAATAACTTTGGAGGTGTAAGAAAAGTGTTAAAAGTACTCAACAACCGTTATGTCCGCCTGGCTATCTCGTTAGCGGCAGCCCTTGTAATAACCTGGTTTTTGGTAGATACTTTAACGGAAAAACAAGTAGCATACCGTCCCGTAGTGGTTGCCTCTTTAGACATCGAAGCCAACACAGCTCTTACATCACAAAAATTGGAGGTGCGAAACGTACCAGTTACCGCAGTCCCGGAAGAGGTATTGGCGGCTATCCCCAGCGAAAAGCTGGCCGGACAAAAAATCTGGACACTTTTCTCTCTGCTACCGTTTTTTCTCCCAGCAGCATTTCCAGTACTATTTGTGCTTTTTCTTCCGGTTTAAATCTTCTCCTTTTTCCCATGGTCCCATTATAGCTTATTTTTTTCATTTTTGTGTCTTTACCTATGGGTCCATTATACACTGAAGTTCTTAACGTAATTTTAACCTACTTTCAAGGAATAGCAGATGGCGACTTAGACAAGGTCTAATCAACTTTTCGGTCGGGGATACGTGATGAAACTGGAGATTACTTAATCCGCTGGGGTATAGCAAGGAGGGAGCACAGCTCACTAAAATAGAATTTGGCAAGGAAGATGACATCAGGCACCTCCGGTATATAGTCCATGTGTCTGTTGGACAGAATGGCGGAATGTTCGTATTACATAAGTTCCCTAATGGATGGAAGATAGTAGATATTGACTGACGAATGATTTAAGGTGGGTTTTAAGGATTATACCTCGGAGAAGTTAATTGTGGTTTTGCTCGATGATCAATTTATCACCGAAAACCTCGCCATCATGATGTATGCATCTCAACCCTGTCCCGTAATCAGCTAAGCTGACGAAATGTTAACGGCAGTTTGCAAATTGTTTAAGCCCATGGATTTCTGCCGGAAGCTAACCACTGGATGTTGCAGTGAGCGGTTTGCCTCCCAAAGAGTCGGATTGTGTGCTTTGTACGCACCTCCGGCTTTTTTTGTGTAGGGATGCTTTTTAAGAAACGTATAAAAGTATTTGACAGGAAGAGGAGCAATGTATATACTGTATATAAGAGATATACACGCTATTCTTTTTCTTCTTCGAGGAGTTGCCAAATGTTTATTACCATTTCCGAGAATAATCCCGTCCCCCTGTACAGGCAAATAGTTGAACAGGTAACCCGCCAGATCATATTGGGTGAATTGCGTGCGGGTGACCCCCTGCCTTCTATCCGCCAGCTGGCTAAAGAGCTGACCACCAGCGTAATTACTACCAAGCGTGCTTACCAGGAACTGGAACGGGCGGGTTACATTTATACCCGCCCCGGTAAGGGATCATTTGTGGCTCCGCTCTCACCTGAGAAGATTGAATCATTTAAACGGGAGGTGGTGCGGGAGCACCTGCAGCAGGCGGTGAAAGCGGCAAATAAAGTAGGGCTGGAGAAGCGTGTAATCAGAGAATTACTGGAAGAGGTAATGGAAGGGGATACTGAATGAATAAGCCAATTCTTCGACTGGAAAATGTCAGCAAGGCTTATCCCGGTTTTGCACTACGGGACGTGAGTTTTGAGTTGCTGCCCGGGTACATTATGGGTTTGATCGGCCCCAACGGAGCGGGAAAGAGCACCACCATCAAGCTGATTATGAACCTCTTTCCACTGGATGCGGGGAAGATCACGGTTTTCGGGTTGGATCACTGGGAAGACGAAATTAGGATCAAGCAGCAAATTGGATATGTCGGGGAAGACCAGCAATTTTACGGCGAGATGACCGTCGGTTGGACCGTTGACTTTGTCAGCCGGTTTTACGCCAATTGGGATTGGGATTATTGCCGGGAGCTGCTTCACCGTTTTGGACTGCAGCGCGGGATTAAAGTGAATCATCTCTCCAAGGGGATGGAAGTGAAGCTAGCCCTAACACTGGCCCTGTCCCACCGGCCCCGGTTGTTGTTGCTGGACGAACCTACATCGGGGCTGGATCCGGTGGTTAGGAAAGAACTGCTGGAGGAACTCCTGGAGGTGGTGCAGGATGAGGCTCGGTCCATATTGATTTCCTCCCATATCACCGATGACCTGGAAAAGATTGCTGACTATATTACCCTGATCAACGAGGGCTCTATTGTTTTGTCGCAAACGAAAGATTACCTGATGGATACATGGAAACGAATAATCATCAAGGACCGGCAAATGGTTGATAGACTAAAACCGTGGTTAACTTTCCTAGAGCCGGGAAGCGGTGGTCGAGTAGGATATACCTCTAACTTCTTGGAGTTGAAACGTGTTTTTGCGCCCGAACTGGAGGCGGGACAAATCGTTAGGGAAAATATTGACTTGACGGATCTCATGTCAGCGGTAGTCAAGGGGAGGGTTAATAATGTTGACGCTGGTTTATAAGGATCTGTACCAGCTGCGCCGGACTATGCTGGCGTATGCGGGTAGTGGTTTGGGACTGGCCATATTTTTTAGCACTTATTTTGAAGTAGGGGCTTTGGGATTCTTCATATTTGCCGTTTACGGGTTGACTTTACGCAGCGCTTATTACGAGGATAAGTATAATGCCTTGGTTTTCCTGAGGACTCTGCCGATTAAAGCGGAAAGTATCGTGATCGCCAAATACGCGACTACGGGTATAATTCTGGTAAGTGCCTGGTTTTTTACGTTAGCTGTCACCACCTTTTTCCGGCTAACAGGTGCACCGCTGCCGCCGGACCTTTTGAGTTTCTATGTAGGAGCCACGGTGGCCATTACCGTCATCGTTAGCATCTTCCTGGTCATGTTTTTCCGGTGGGGTTATAACCTGGCGGTCACCTATATCCGCTTTGTATTTTTTGGCTTCTTCCTGATTCCGTTTTTTGTAATGCGTTTGCAAAAAAGCCTGTGGTTACAGAACCTGGTTGTGGGCTTCAAAGAGATTGCCAGCTTGACGATTTTTCCGTACCTGCTGGCGCTGGCCACGGTAGGGGTATTCTTGCTTTCCATGCTATTCTCGCTTCGCGTCTATACCACCAGAGGGGTAAATTGACCCTCCAAGACCAGGTTTTGGAATCTTTATCCGGTGTATTCCGTCCTATTAAAAAGGGTTATACCCAGTTCTTTTATTGCTCTGCCAAACAGGGTATCGTAAACTACTTTACCTTGCAGTTGATCCTCAACCGTAAGCTTTGAAGTTGGGGGAGGAATATTGAATGTCTGTCGGCATAGATACTGGCAGGGATTTTCATAGTGACATTTTATCGCGATACTCTACAAGGTGACATTATCACAGAATAAACACACAAGCTCAAATTTCTACTTGAAAAAAACTCCTATGGGTGGTATAAGTAACTGTTGAAGCATTGTTTTTTTTGCAAAGGAATTTAGATTCTAAGTACTTCCGAATCCAGTTGGGTATTTATTGGATATGAGATAACGCTCATCGTTGGTTGGTCTAAATTATGGAAACTACTGATATTCAACAAATTTTCAGTTGTCATTCAGTACAATTTCAGTTATGACCCGGATAATATTATATAATAATAATTACGAAGGTGGTGGGTCAAGAATGCAGCAATTAAAGGGTATCAAGATATTATTAGTGGACGATGAACCGAATATACTACAATTTTTAGAACTCGGTCTGCAAAATGAAGGATTTGAAGTACAGACCGCCCAGGACGGGATAACAGCCATTACCCTAATGAAGCAATTCCAGCCGCATGTGGTTATTCTCGATGTTATGATGCCCGGAATGGACGGTTTCGAAGTGTGCCGAATGCTCAAAAAAATGGAGAATGTAGCGGTGATCATGCTGACAGCCAAAGATGAAGTGGATGATCGAGTGAAGGGTCTTACGCTTGGGGCCGATGATTACATGGTAAAACCGTTTAGTTTTGAGGAACTGCTGGCCAGGATCTACGCCAGAATCCGAAATCAATTTCCAAATTTATTTGGGGAAGTGGTGATCGGGCCGTTTCATATTGATGACCGCCGCAGGGAAATCAGGCTTGAAAACCGGGTTTTGGGGCTGTCTCCGACAGAGTATGAACTCCTTAAATTTTTAATACTCAATCACGGGTTGGTTTTAAGCAAAACGATGATTTTGGACAAAGTATGGGGATATGATTTTGCTGGAGATGATAATATTGTCGAGGTGTATATTCGTTCATTGCGAGAAAAATTAAACGACAAAGACCATCAATTAATACGAACTTTACGCGGATCAGGATACCGGGTTGATCTGCCATGAACCAAAAGGCAATTGTTCGGTTGAAGTCTTTTTTGGCCCCAAACTCACTCCGGATTCAACTATTATCCCGGTCACTGCTGATCCTTGCCGTTTTGCTTGTGCTTATCGGTTTGTTGCAATATGTTTTTATGCAGGAGGTTATTTACAGAAATAAAGCTGCCAGCATGCAGAGCCAGATCATGTCGATTCCTCCCGATGCTTGGCGGTATCTCGGCATAAGCCCGGAATATGGCCATATACGCCCGCCACGCTTATTTATTCCTGAGACAAACTTGGCATTTATTGATATGCAGGGAAACTATTCCGTATTGTTAAATGGGCCGGACGGCATAAATCCCCCGAAATTAGCTGCGCAAGAGTATTTCGATGTATTGAAGAAAAAGCCGGGACTAAACTATAAATTGATTAATGTTGGGGGAGCGGAACAATTAGTGGTATTACAACCTGTTTTTGACCGCGGGCAGGTCCTTGGTATCGTTCAAGCAGGTACTTTGACAAGCCCGCTCAAAGAGTTGCTTATACGTCAACTCCTCATTTTTTTGGTTCTTTCCCTCATTGCCATGTTGTTTGGATTGCTTGGCTTTTTGCCCATACTGAAAAGGACATTGGTTCCCTTATCCAACATGGTGGATACCGCGGAACAAATTGATGCCGGAAATTTGGCCAAGCGTTTTCCAACCCGGCAGGGGCAGACGGAAATCGATCGTTTGGCTGAATCCTTTAACGGAATGCTGGAGCGGTTGGAAGCCTCCTTTACAGCGGAGAGAGAAACCAAGGAACAGATGCGTCGTTTTATAGCGGACGCCTCCCATGAACTTCGTACGCCGTTAACCGCCATTCACGGATTTTTGGAGGTACTGCTCCGCGGCGCGGCCAATCAACCGGATCAACTGCATAAAGCGTTGACAAGCATGCATGGCGAATCGGAGCGTCTCAATAAATTGGTGCATGATCTTCTTCTCCTGGCCAAACTCGACCGCGCACCTAACATTGAGCTTACGGAAGGCTCACTCGATGCCGTTATCCGGGATATGGAGCCGCAGCTGCGAATTTTGGCCGGCAAAAGAAGGCTTGACTTATCGATCGAACCAAACGTGAAATGCAAATATGATGCGGATAAAATGAAACAGGTGATTTTGAATTTGTTTCATAATGCGGTCCAGCATACGGACACTGAAAAGGGTCATATTCAGATTTCATTATTTAAACATAACAACGGCGTGCAATTGTCCGTTCAAGATAACGGACCGGGGATCAGCACTGATCATCTCTCCCGCGTCTTTGATCGTTTTTACCGCATTGATACCTCCCGAACGCGTAAGTATGGCGGAGCCGGTTTAGGCTTATCCATCGCCAAATCCATTATAGACGCTCATGGAGGAACCATTAGCGTTGAAAGTCAAGAGGGAGAAGGATGCGCTTTTCATGTATGGCTTCCAGAATAAACCTTCTTTAAAGTGATGACGACTTGGATGATAAAGATGGTTGCTACGAGTCTATATGAACAACCAAGAAATTTAAAGTGAGGGAATACTGAATGAAAAAATTCGCCAGCTTCATTTGTGGATTGGTTTGTTCACCTCTTTGTTAATACTGGTAGAGGCTGTTACGGGACTGTTACTGGCTGAGCCTTTGCTTATGGGTATTAACAAGCCGTCACCGGAACAGCGGGTGGAGTTTGAAAAATTAGCAAAGGGTGAGGTTGTCGGAAGTGTTGATTTTGAAAAAGAAAGTGCGGAGGCAGATGGACATTTTAAACCTCCCAATCAGGTAAATAGTTTAATGGGATTTGTTAAAAATCTTCACACTGGAAGAATAGGTAATACAAACGTATCATTTTTACTTGATATAGTGGCCATAGGTTTAATTATTCTGACTATAACCGGGATCATCTTGTCAATTAAAGCATTAAAAGTGCAGAATAGTAAACACGGGAGGTAAACCCCAAGCCTCTTGGCTTGACCGGGGACAGGCACCGATTCGTTTGGTGAATCGGTGCCTGCCCCTTTGTGTTTTTATATTGTATGTGCGCCAGAGACAGCCAGGCACAACCGGCTGCTGCGTTTTTCAGCATATTTTCAGCTATTACTCAATCAATGTTAAGTTACCATTCAGGGAAAATTCATCTAAAGGTGGTATTATTTAGACAGTCAAAGGAGGTGAAAAAGTTGAGTAAAAAGAAGTTGCTAATTTTTGGTATGGTAACTGTTTTGGTAGTGAGCCTCGTGGGTGCGGGAGTGGTGATGGCTCAGGATAATGGCCAGCCAGCTAATACTCTGCAACAACTGTTCCTCTCCAAGCTAGCCGCTACATTGGGTATCGACCAGGCAAAACTGCAGGACGCCATAAACAACGCCAGAAACCAAGCTGTTGATGAGGCCGTGCAGCAGGGGCTAGTTCCTGCGGATCGAGTCCAGCAGTTAAAAGAGCGTGGCATGATGATGTTTGGCCCGGGCGGTATGCCCAAGGGTGGTTTTCGGAAGATGTTCTCACCGGTTGACATCGCACAGCTTCTTGGCATGACCCAGCAGGAACTGCAGGCCGAGTTTGCGGCGGGAAAAACTTTGGAGCAGATAGCTGAAACTAAAGGAATGACCCTGGACCAGCTAAAGGAACAGTGGCTCGCCAAAACAAAGACGGAATTAGACAATCAAGTTTCCCAAGGGAAATTAACCGCTGAACAGGCCGAAAATATTATATCCAAATTGCAGAATACGGATCTGAGTAAGCTAGGTACCGGTCCGAAGATGGGTGGAGCTGGGCCTTTTAGAGGACCTCATCAAGCAGCACCTTTCAACACAGATCAACAGAATTAGTTAATCCAAAGAGAAGGCAGCATCCTACTTGGTTGGGTGCTGCCTTCATTAAGAGCAGTGTTCTCTATGGTTCTAATTGGATAGTAAGAAATCTCCATTTAACAGTTCCGGGCAAGTAATCGGCATCAATACCATCCTCTACTCCGGGGCACTGGGAGACGCCCAAGGTATTGGCTTCGCCCTTCCCATCAATATGGTGCGGCAGGTGGCAGATGAACTAATCAAGAACGGGAACCCCGAACAGCCTACCGACTGGTTAGGGATTTCTATGCAAGATATCACGCAAACATTCGCCCGCCAGTACCGCCTACCTGTTCAAGAAGGAGTGCTGGTAGTCGCGGTAATGCCTGACAGCCCGGCAGAAAAGTCAGGCCTGTTAACCATGCCGGCATGGAACGGACACTAACTGCCGTGTTGGAATAAGTCAGCTCTGCCAGGAAATATGTTGGGCGGAAACCGGTTGCGCATCCTTCCAACGGTTTTTCTGTTATGACTATCCGGTAGAAATTAAACTTAAAAAAATGAAACTCTTCACAACTAACTTTATTAACGGGAAGAGAACGTTTTTTCTACACAAGTTAGTATCAGGGGAAAAAGCTCTTGAAAGCTGAAGGCACACAAGGATGCTTAGTTTTCTGCGGTGCTAGAATTGGCGGAGGTGAAGGGAACAATATGAAAATTATCAAGGTCAAAAAGATCGGGATAGGGTTGCTAGTTATAGTTTTGCTAGTGGTGGCAGCCGTTGCCGGGTGGCAAATCTTTTCGGACAGGCGTAATGCAAGGGCCCAATCGCTTCGGATGTTGACTGCCAAGGTGGAGCGGGGCGACCTGGAGGTGCGGGTCTCCGGTACAGGCGCCGTGGAAGCTGCCGCTCAGGAGGAGGTGCGCACCCTGATGAGCGGCACCATTACCCGGTTTGACATGAAAGACGGCCAGCAGGTTACGGCGGGGCAGTTGCTGGCTGAACTGGATGTAGAGGACCTGAGCCTGCAGATTGAAAAGGCGCGGCTGGATATTACCATCCAGGAACGGGAGCTGGACCAACTCCGCCGGGAAAAGACGCTGGATACGGTGAAGTCTCCTGGAAACGGGGAAATCACCTGGGAGGTGAAGGAAGGAGACCTGGTGCAGGAGGGTAATGTGATCGCCACCATCCAGGACCGCACCCGGCTGGAGGTGGTGGGCAGGTTCAATGCGACACAATTGGAGGATATCAAGCCGGGCCAGGAGGCACAAGTGCTCATAATGGAGTTTTTGACTTCATTGCCCGCCCGGGTAGTAGAAGTTAATACCGACCCCAAGCCGGGAACCGGGGGGTCCATCCTGTATGAGGTGAAGGTGGAGTTGGAAAACCCGGGGAGTCTGGACGCCGGGATGAAGGGCTGGCTGACAGTGCTGACCCCAGCTGGAGAACGGCCGGCCGTGGAAGAGGCGACCCTCAGTTTTCCGGAAACCGTAGACGTGCGAGCGCCCATCTCGGGTGAAATCAAAGCGCTGCACGTGGATAGCGGGAAGAGTGTGAGTACCGGGCAGACGCTGGCGGAGGTGAGCAACCCGGACCAGGCCGAGGAGCTGGCCGATCAGATTGCAACCGCCGAGCTGAAACTGCAGCAGGCTCGACTGGACCTAGAGGAAAAGGAGCGCCAGCAGGCGGAGCAGACCCAGAAGAGCCGGGTGCTGGCCCCTATAGACGGTACCCTTGTGTTGCCGGATGACCCCAATGGTGTGGGGGATGACGTAAGCCAGGGGACAGTGCTGGGTACCGTGGTAGACTACTCACAGATGCAAGTGGTTATTCCGGTGGATGAACTGGACGTGGCCAAGGTGAAGCCCGGGCAGGAGGTAGAGATCACAGCCGATGCACTGCCCGGGAAGACCATCAGCGGCCAGGTGGTCGGTGTTGCTTCTCAGGGAACCAGCGAGAACGGGGTTGCTACCTTCGACGTTACCGTGGCCATCCAGCCAGTGGAAGGCTTAAAAGTGGGTATGACTGTCAACGCAGACATCTTAGTGGATTACCGTCAAAACACCCTGCTGGTTCCCATCGAGGCGGTGCTGCAGCAAGGGGGCCGGAGCTTTGTGTTGGTGGCCGGTACTTCTGGGAAGGACGGTCAGGCCGCGTCGCCTCGCTCCGTGCAGGTGAAAACCGGGGCCTATGATACCTCGCGCATGGAGATCCTGGAAGGCCTGGCAGAAGGACAGGAGATCATAATACAGGGCGCGGCTAGTCAGTCCGGTTCTGCCCAGGTTAACCGGCCGGGCGGCGGTTTCCTCATGCCTGGCATGGGCGGCCCACCCCCGGAGCCTCGTCAGGGGGTGAGCAAATGATCCGGGTTGAAGGACTGACCAAGGTTTACCGGATGGACGGGGTGACAGTAGAGGCCCTGCGGGGGGTGGACCTGACGGTGGCCCCCAGGGAGTTTGTGGCTGTCATCGGGCCGTCGGGCTCGGGCAAGTCCACCCTGATGAATATCATTGGCTGCCTGGACGTACCTACTACCGGCAAGTACTGGCTCAACGGCCGGGAGGTCAGCCTCCTTTCGGACAACCAACTGGCCGAGGTGCGCAACCGGCAGATCGGGTTTGTATTCCAAAGTTTTAACCTGCTGCCCCGGCTGTCGGCGCTGGAAAACGTGGAACGGCCCCTGATTTACCGCGGCGTGGGGCGGAAAGAAAGGCTGCAGCGGGCCAGGGCGGCCCTGGAGCGGGTGGGCCTGGAAGGCCGGATGCTTCATAAGCCCACCCAGCTTTCCGGCGGCCAGCAGCAGCGGGTGGCTATCGCCCGGGCCCTGGTGGGGGATCCGGTCCTCATCCTGGCCGACGAACCCACCGGCAGCCTGGACAGCGCCTCCGGCCGGGAAGTCATGTCCCTGCTCAAAGAACTGCATGCCCAGGGAAGGACCATCATGCTAATCACCCATGACCCGGAGGTAGCCCGCCAGGCCCAGCGCCAGGTGCGCATCCACGACGGCAGGTTAGTTGGCGACGAGGGAGGGAAGGCCTCATGAACCTTTTGCAGGCAATGCGACTGGCCTTGGGGGCTATTTGGTCCAACAAGCTCAGGTCCTTTCTCACCATGCTGGGCGTGATTATCGGCGTTTTTGCTGTGGTAGCGCTGGTTTCCCTCGGACAGGGGGCCACCAGCCGGGTAACCGAGCAGGTGCAGGGGATGGGGTCCAACCTGATCACGCTAAATATCCGCGGGCGGGGGCCTTTAAGCAGTCTGACATATGACGAGGCCATGGACCTGGCCGCCAGAAGCGGTGTCCGGGCCGTGGCGCCGGTGGTGAATGGCCAGGTGACGGTCAAGTACGGCAACCAGAGCGCCAGTACCACCCTGGAAGGTACAACTCCCGACTACCCGTCGGTGCGTAGCTACAATATAGAGTGGGGTCGCTTCCTGGCGCCTGTCGACATCCAAAACCGGCAGAAGGTGGCGGTACTGGGAGCGGATGTGGTAGAAACCCTCTTTGCCGGGACCAACCCATTGGGCCGGGAGATCAGGATTGATGGCACAGCCTTTACCGTAGTAGGCGTATTGGAGAAAAAGGGCACCAGTATGGGGGGCTCAAATGACGATAAGGTGATTATTCCGGTCAGCACCGCCCAGCGGCTGCTGCGAGACGCCGGGGTTCGCACCGTCTATATCCAGGCCGAATCGCCCGAAGCGGTGAACCAGGTGGTAGCGGGCCTGGAGGCTGTAATGCAGCGCCGCTTCCGGGACGAGGATGCTTACCGCGTCTTCAACCAGGCCGAAATTTTAGATACAGTCAGCCAGGTTACGGGTACCTTAACCCTGATGCTGGGAGGCATCGCCGGGATATCCCTTTTGGTGGGGGGAATCGGCATTATGAATATCATGCTGGTGTCGGTGACCGAACGGACCCGGGAGATTGGAATTACCAAGGCCCTGGGCGCCAAAAAGCGGGATATCCTGTGGCAGTTCCTCGTCGAATCCGCGGTCATTAGTAGCCTGGGCGGGCTGGTGGGGCTGCTGTTGGGGTACGGGTTGGTCAGAACTATCAGTAAGTTCACAGGCCTGACAGCGGTATTTTCACCCCAGGTGGTGGCGGTGGCGGTGCTGTTTTCCCTCTTCGTGGGCGTCTTCTTCGGTATCTACCCGGCCAACAAGGCCGCTAACCTCAACCCGATTGAAGCTTTGCGTGCGGAGTAGCTGCCGGACACCACTGATTATAGCCTTTTGCACTATATCAAAATGCTGTTAAACCTCTATGATGTAATTGTAGGTGATAAGGTTGTTGCACAAGTAAAAAATGAAGACTTATTTTTTCAAGAAGTGGAAACGTATAAAAATACCTTGAGTAATGACCATGGCAATGCTCTTCAAACAAGATACGCTCATATGTCTAACATTAATGTAAATGCTGGACAAACTGTTAGCAAAGGCAAAAAAAGGGCAGTAGGTCTAATAGAAAAAAACAGCAACTATAACCCGCCGGAGACAAAGTAGCTGCTGTACACAGACATTTACCGGGATAATGAGGGAATTCAACAAATTTCTGCTGGTTTATGATATATAATAGTGGTGAAAAAGATATGTAGTGATCAAGAAGAAAACAAAAATCAATAAAGAAATCGAAAAAAGGTAAACCTGCCGAAAGGTAGGGACGCAAAGCCACGGGTCTGAAGCGAGTGCCAATTCGCTATGACAGCCGGGTTTCCGAATAGTTTATCAAGCCCACCGGTGCTTTGACCCGTTTAACGCATCTGTGGGCTTTTTTTATCTGGATCAGGTTGACGGGGCTAATTTTAAAGGAATAAGTGAATACCACAGCTCTTAACAAAGTCATCAAAAAGGTGGGGACGTAAAATCATAAGGGGCATGTTTACCATCAAAACTAATACTCGAAGCAGAATGTTCAAGAATACTGGTGTTCTGGGGTATGGTATCGGGAATTCTTGTTTTGATTGCCATACGATTTTCCGCTACAGTAGGTATCTAGAAGATATCGCTGGCGAACTCGGCTATACTATTCACTTGTTCAGGGCTTTATATAGGCATAGCCTTCAGCCTGTTTTTTGGCAATTTCCGTAATACCAGCTGGGACCACTGTCACAAAAGAAGGTAGTACGCTTTCATCGATAGACTGCGCTCTAAGAGCGTTCCGGCAAGCGGCAAATCTTATTCCCATCCCGGACAGCTTTTTCATCTGATTAAGCAACTCTCCATCAACTTTCCCACAGCTTGCCGCAGGTTGACCATTGTTGCCTCCTTCTAGCAAACACCTGCTGGTATAGGCAGAAACGGCAGGACCGTTGGCCACAACTTCGATATCTGCATTTTCCTGCTCAACGTCTTTGACGAAATTGATAATGTTTGAAAGTGCCGTCTGCCACCTGTCGAGCTCGTTCACATGAAAAAGAACTTTTAGTTTGTTCACTAGAAACCCTCCTTTATTGATCTTTGTTACTACAGGACGGTCATTTTGCAAGCATAGCCTGACAAAATGTTTTCAGTCCCATTACACTAGACCATCCCATATTACCTGCAGAGGTACTCAATGTCAATGTAAATATCCATGCTTAAAAGGAAATACAACTTGTTCATTTTCCATCAGCATATCTGTATCCTGTTGGGAAAGTTATTTTAAAATCTCATTTCTTCTGAGGTAATCAGACAACTGATCAATATCAACAATGTCTAAGCTGCCTTTCTTGTAAACCCAATACCTGTCTTTCAGGGCAAGAATATTATAGTCCCACTCAGCATCCCTGGCACAGGCGTTGCCGCATCCACTTATGGTAACCTTACCCTGTAAATCGCCGGAAGAGGATACCATTCGGGCGATCGCATGGACATCGCCGATACCGTTCTTGCAATACCTGGCACCAATGCACGACTTTAGTCCTTTGCTTTTCCATGTCAGCGCCGTTTTCAAGAACGACAAAAGACCCATTCTGTTAATGACTTCACCAAGTCTTTCACCCTGGGCGACCTGCAGATAACCCTTAACTATCCATTCAACAGTTTCCACCAGATGTTCTTCCCTAATAACCATATCCATACGTGTACCCAGCTCTGGCTGGCGGCCTCCTTTTCCTCCAAGGTAGATCCAGTAGCCATTGGGTACCGCTACGATACCGAGGTCATTCAGCTGAGCTTCCACGCATGAATTAGGGCAACCGTTGATAGCAATCTTGAATTTCTTTGGGGTTGTCAGACCTGCAAGACGGTGATTGATTTCCGTTCCCAGAGGGGTGACGTCTTTGATGACGTGTTTGCAATAACGACTAGTACAAACCTTGACATTTCGTACTACAGGACCAATATCGGCAAGGGGAAGTCCGACCTTCTGAAGCTCGTTGGCCACCTGCTCAAATTCCTCAGGCATAATGCCGAAAATCATGATGGCTTGGGCTACAGTCAGTTTAACTGTTCCGTATCGCTGTGCCAGTCTTTGGATAGACTCCAACTGATCGGATTCCAGGTATCCGTTAACAGGATGAATTAAGGCAGCATACGTCCCATCCAGCTGTTGTATAAACCCCTTATTGGTGTAACTTTTTGTCATATCTCATTCATCTCCTTTCAACATTTAATTTGACAATATAGCTTCATTTATAAATTAGTATAACATAAAAAAATTAATAATTAATTTAGTTTTTATTATGCAGGAAATATATATGGATTATATTAAGGCGGAGATCTGCAATAATTTTTTACTTTTGGAACTGTTATCCATTTAATATGTAACCTCTAAGAGAGTATATAAGGGTTCTATACTATATATGCTGCAAATACGGAAGCTAACATTATTAATAAATTTTTAAAACATAAAGTTGGTATCGCTGGTAAAATAATTGCAGCTTAATTAAGATAAGTTGACCATATACTAACTTTGGAGGTGATTTGATATGGGTAACGAAAAACATGTACTTCCAGATACCGATGATACTTTTGTTAATCGAGTAAAAAGAGGCGCCATGGAGAACAGGGAAAATGAAGTAAAGATTATTTATGGACCGGATAATCGTCCCTTGGCCAAGGTAAATATGGAAATTGGAAGAGAACTTACTGAAGAAAAATCATAAGTTATATAGGCAAAGATTAAGCCCGTCAGTCTTAAAAGACAAAGCGGGCGTTTTCTTTTTTGATATTAATGCAGGTATTTATCATTTCTTGTTTTGAAAGTCATTTCTGGATTAGATAAATAAGTAGCCAAAGCTATTACGATGAGATCGTTTTCTCTTAGGCCTGTAACTTGGGATACTATCTCAAGAGCTACTTTTAACTCTGTAGGCAAGTTTATTTTTAAATAATCGCTATATAATTAACATACCCAGATAAGTATAATCCCCAAGTGACAATTGTTTTAAGAATATTACCTACTAAGCCAGCTATAGCACCAAAAATAATTGTATTCTTAGCCATAAATATATAGCAAGTCAACAGATTTATTTAATTACGCTATTAACTTTGCCAAAAGCAAGGATAATATGCATTTAGTTTTTAGAAACACGACATCTCTTCATCAGCTCCGCTAAAAAATAAAACTCCCCTAATTTATGGGAAAGTTTTATTTGCAATAATTGCTTATACAGAGTATAGGAGAAGATAAAGCTTTCTTAAAAAATTAATTTTATGTTTGTGTTCATTTTTTAAGTCAGTGTTATCGGGGAGATATTTTTCTAATTCTTTTATTTCATTACGCAGTATATCTATAAGATAATACTTGTACTTTGGTTGAACTGAGTGGAGCAAATCTAAAATTTTCAAATCCGTTTTTGACACATAAGCTAAAATTTCTTCTTCCATTATTATCCACCTCCCCTTTTTAAAATATTATATGCATATTACATTCGAAATGGGAATTATTGGAATAATATACAGGAGTATATTGTCTAAAATATTTCAAATCCTAGAAGTAGGAGGGATTTGAAATGCAAAATAAAGCAAAAATTGTAAAAGTAAAGAAAAATTCAGATGGAGATATTACAGATGTAATGTTAGAAGACGGAAATGTTTATTCCATTAATGAAGCAATTATGATGGCCAAGGATGATATAATTGAAGGAGTAAATGTAGGAAGAGCTAAAAATGGCAGAGAATTTTTAAGAAGTGATCCTAATGACAGACAAGATGATAACTTGGATAACTTACCGAGTTTTTAATTAATTATTATTTAGAGTTTTTTACTAACCTGGTTCTAAGAAGACACAGGTTTTTTCTTTTTACAGAGGATATATTTATAATAAATCACTAGCGTTGCAGAAATAAAAAATTTATTGTCCTTTTCGAAAATAAAAAAACCTCCAATTTGGTGGAGGTTTTTTGGAGCCGACGATGGGACTCGAACCCGCAACCTGCTGATTACAAGTCAGCTGCTCTACCAATTGAGCTACGTCGGCAAGATATACGGCTAAAATATATTTAGTGACTGGGATAGTAGCGTTAGTGGTCGGGGTGGAGGGATTTGAACCCCCGGCCCCATGGTCCCAAACCATGTGCGCTACCAAACTGCGCTACACCCCGAAGCGCAAGATTCATTATACATAATAATATGTATGAAGTCAATACTTGATTAGAAAGAAATATTTGGGATTTTTAAACTTTTTTACTATCATTTATTAGTAATGAAAGAAAAAAAGCTTTTCCCGTACCCCAGAAAACTGAACTCCATAAAGCAATGCAAAAGTTCATGCTCGAGCTTTAAGACGATATTTTCTCTAAAAATAGCACTGAATTTAAAGGGCCTTAGCTCATTTCACGGCCAAATTTAGGCGCTTATCGAACATGCTCTATTAATAATTTATTAATAATTTATTTACAAATATTATAGAAATCAACGTTTGTTATAAAACAAATAAAGTTATATAATATATAATGTAATAAACTTCACAAATAATATAAACATTAAGTAAAAAAACATATTATTTTAGATAGTCGTCTATGTTAGCAATTAAAGAAATTTAAGAAAGTGGTGTTGATATGCTAAAATTTTTATCTTCTATGAAGTTTGGAATAATACTTATGGCTATAATTGCAGTTGCCTCAATATTATCAACCTTGGTTCCTGTAGCACCAAATGAGACCCGGATTTTTGTAAAAGCAGTCTTAGCCCTACCTAAGATTTTAATGTTATTTCTATGTATAAACTTGCTGTTTTGTACAACACGTAGACTTCCAGGAGTACTAAGAAAAGTTACTCAGGATATTAGTCTGGAAAATGAAGAAGACAGCTTCCAAAAAAATAGTTATGACACCTTTAAAATAAAAGATGCCGTTTCTCATGAGAATTTTATTGAAAACTATTTTAAAGAAAACAAATATAAGTTTAAGAAAAAAAGCAGCGGAGAAAGTATACAATTTATAGCACAAAAGGGAAAACTCAGTTTAATTGCTCCCCACTTACTTCATGTAGGTCTTGCTATTGTATTAATTGGCGCTGTATTTGGCAGTTATTTTGGAGCAGAAGGCAGGTTATCAGCAGGAGTAGGTGAAACTGCAAAGGTTCCTGTAGAAGTAGCCGAGAATATGGTTGTTAAAGTAAATGACTTTAAAACCATTTATGATGAGCACAATAATATTGATAATTGGCAATCAGATCTAACAGTTAGTGTTGACGGAAAAGAGCCGGTACAAGGCGTTACAAAAGTCAATCATCCTTTTAAATATAAAGGTGTTGTTTTCTATCAATCTGCTTATGGTTACTTTCATACTGTAAGTGTGGAAACAGGCATGGGAGAAGTAGAAAGAACAATTAGAAATCGTGCCATGGATAAAATGTTATCATCTGTATTGGGACAGTTTTTTGTTATTGATAAAGCTAAGGACGGAGTAAACGTAATTTTGTTTGAGACTCATGATAAATATAAGTCTATACATATTAAGAAAGGCGAAACTGTTGAATTTCCCAATGGCAAATTAAAATATTTGGGAACTGAACCCTATACAGTTTTAACTGTTAAAAGAGATCCGGGAACTTCTATTGTAATGTTAGGATTTTTAATAATGTCATTAACATCATTCTTATTTTGGATAGGAAGATACAGAGAGGTCAGGGTTACTTTAGACCGCGCTAAAAAATCCATGATGTTAAAAGTATCTTCTAAGAGTAAAGCTATTAAAGAGGAAATTATTGAAGAATTAACTTCAAAAAAATAGGGGGATATTTAAATGGCAAATTTATTAGTGAATCTGCTAATTGCAACATTAGTTGGATATTTTACTGCTTCATTATTGTATATTGCAAATCTCTTTACCGGAAACAGAAGTCGAGTAGCTACTTATGTTACTATTATTGGCTTTCTTTTAAATACAGCATCCTTAGTTGTTCGTTCCCTGCTAACTGGAACTCTGCCATTGGGAAATATGTTTGAATTTGGCTTGTTCTTTTTATGGGGGATAGTACTAATTTATATAATTATCGAATTTAAATATAAAATGAATACAGTAGGCGTATTTGTGTTGCCCATGGCAACAATCTTTATAATGTGGCTGACATTTTCACAGGATCCTACAAGGATTAGTCCGATGATGCCGGCATTAAGAAGCTATTGGCTTCATATCCATGTCTTTACAGCTGTTATTGCATATGGAGCATTTGCAGTATCCTTTGCTTTAGCTCTAATGTATTTAATAAAGGATCAGTTAATTTTGATGGGAAGTAAAAGCAAACTGGTTAAATCTCTTCCAGAATTAAAAGTATTAGAAGAACTAACATATAAGATCATATTTTTTGCTATGCCTTTTCTTACCTTAGTACTGGTAACAGGGGCGGTCTGGGCTGAATATGCTTGGGGTAAATATTGGAGTTGGGACCCCAAAGAAACCTGGGCGCTTATTACCTGGTTCATATATGCTGTTTATCTCCATATTAGATTAATGATGGGTTGGAAAGGCAGAAAGTCCATGATTCTGGCTGTAGTAGGTTTTATTGCAGTAATTTTTACATTTGTAGGGGTAACCTACTTGTTGCCTGGACTACACAGTTACGCATAATGAAAAGCTTCCGGAAGCTCTCTGGAAGCTTTTTTATTAAAAGGAAATTTCTAATGTGTGTAGAAGTTTTTTTAAAAAAAGAAGTATGCGGAGGTTTAGAGATGGAGTTTGTCTGTCCTACAGAAGGAGAATTTTTTGTTTATGGGCTAACTTACTTTATTTTAGGAATAGCTATATTTATTCACTTCCGGCATATGGACAACTATATAGCTAAAAAGCTGTGGTTACTTTCCGCTTTTGCTGTGATAAAAGGTGTTGCAGAGTGGCAGCATCTTTTTTATCCATTGTTAATGGATCAGTTAAGTTTAGAAGTTTTAAATGTAAATTTGGGACACAGATTTTTAGTGTCGCTTTCATATTCCTGCTTGCTGGCATTTGGAATTGAAGCTATAGGAATTTTAACTGATCACTTTAAATATTATAGATTATTATTTGTTGTTATGATAAGTTTTTGGTTTTTGTATGTATTTAATTTACCAAATAGCTTTATGGCAGGTAATATAGTTGAATGGAGTTTAAATATTGAAAATGCCAGTAAGTACTTTTTGGCATTACCGGGAGGACTTATTTCAGGCATAGTTTTTTTGAAAGTAAGTAATCTTCTTTCCGGAAATAAATATAAAAAAAGCAAAATCTCCTCCAGAATCTTAGCATTTGCTATCGTTTGCTATGGTTTAGTAGTTAGTTTGTACTCCTTTCCTTCTTCTTCTTTTCCGGCAAATGTTATCAATAGGGCAACTATAAGTTCAGTTATAGCTTTTAAAGGAGAACAAATTGAAATTTTTTTAGGAATAGTTATTTTATTTTCATTTATAAGCATTATGATGGAAATAAAGGAACACAATCGAGAAAAGCAATTGTTTTTAAGCAAACAGGAGTTATTGCAGCGTGAAAGAGATAGAATTAGTCGTGAACTGCATGATGGAATTATCCAATCAATTTACGCAATTACATTGCAACTTGAACATGCTAAATTTATATCTTCCAGTAGTGGTAAGGATGAATTAGCTCAGCAGCTTGAGAAAACCAAAAACCAGCTCACTGAAATTATTTCTGAATTAAGACAGTATATTTACAATAATAATGTCATCAACTTTAGATTTGAAAATCTTAGTGAAGGCATTGAAAATTTAATAGATGAGTTTCAAAATATTTCTGGTATTAAAGTTGACTATATATTTAATGATGAAACAGGCAGCAAACTTAATAAAGATATAGTTTGTAATTTGTATTTTGTTATAAAAGAGGCGCTCGTAAATATTCTTAAACATTCAGAAGCTGATGAAGTGATTTTAGAGGTTAATAAAACATCTAAAGATTTAAATTTAAGTATTGTAGATAACGGGATTGGAATTGAAAAATTAAGTGACCTGCAAAAAGATCATAAAGGATTAGGATTGAAGAATATTGAAAAAAGGGTTAAAAATCTTGGCGGGACCTTTGAAATATCAGGTGATAACGGTACAAAGATAGAACTAAATATTCCTTTAAGGAGAGAATTTTATGGGAGAAAAGATTTTGCTTGTTGATGACCACAATATTGTGCTTGATGGGTTAAAATTATTGATACAAACAATACCTGATTATGAAGTGGTTGAAACAGCAACTTCTGGCGAAGAAGCGCTAAAGAAGTACAAGCAATATTTACCTGACATTGTTTTGCTTGATCTGCAATTACCTGATATCAGTGGAATAAATGTTTGTAAAAGTATTATAGCCTATAATGAAAGAGCTAAAATTTTAATGTTAACAAGTTTTAAAGAGGAAAGGATAATATATGAAACCGCTCGAGCTGGCGCTAAAGGTTTTATCACAAAAGATATAAGTCGTGAAAAGTTAATAGAGGTTTTAGAAAAGATAGCAAGTGGTAAATCATTACTTAAGGAAAATCAAAAAATAAAAGAAAATGAAGTTTTAGATGAAATAGAAACCAAAATACTAATAATGATTGCAGAAGGAAAAACCAATAGAGAGATTGCTGGTGAATTGTGGTTTAGTGATCAAACTATAAAAAATTATGTTAGCGGGATATTGCACAAATTGGGTCTAAAGAATAGAGCGGAAGCTGCAGCCTATGCAGTTAAACATAATCTCTTGCTCTTAAAAAGCTAAGTCTTCGAACTTAGCTTTTTCTTTCGATAATTGTTATTAATAGTAATTATAAACTAAAGTAATGAATCTGCGGAGCGTGAAGGAGCTATTTATTTTGATGTGGAAACTTCATAAAGAAAGTAATTTTTTTACTTATTATGTGAAAGGAGGCGCAAATATGAAGAGGAGGTTTTGTTTAGTTTTTATTGTCTTGCTGTTAGTGGTAGTACTTGCAGGATGTGGTCAGAGCCAGGAAAAGGCACAGGCTGAACCAGAAGTAAAGGTAGGCGAAAAAGAGGTAATTAAAGAAGTGGAAGTTATGCCTGAAGTAGTTCCTTTAACTGAGCAGGTGAAAAAGTCCGGACACTATAGCTTTTTTGAAAAGAGGTTAACAAGTGAAGGATATTATGCTGACAGGTGTATCGAATGTCATAGCGCTGTAAAAAGACTGGATGACCATAATGCTGTTATTGCAGACTTTAAAGAAGGAGGAAAATATGCTCCTGACCGTGCTAACGGAGAAATAGCTGAAGGCATTACTTGTAGGGTATGCCACGTGATGGATAGTAAGAATCTGTTTGCACTTCGAGAAAGTGACCCTGTTCAAGCATGTGGTACATGTCATACTGGAGAAGGAATAGAATTGGGTCATGAGGTCCATCATCCTCAAGCAGAGGTATTTAAAGGAGTTGCAATTGGAGACTTAGTTTCCGAAACTCCGTCAGGAAAATATGAACACGATTATAGTTGCTTTGATTGTCACTTTACAAATAATTTAGACCATGATTTCATGCCTCCGAAACCTGAAGAAATTGTAGTTAATAAAGAATGTAGCACTTGCCATAAGGAAGGTAGCGATAAAGATCCAGGAAAATTAATAGCAACTATTCAGGAGTCTGTAAAGGAAGAGTTAGAACCTCTTTCTGCCTGGTTATCTGAAGCAGGTAAAATGGTTAATCCTGAAGAGGGAGAAAGTAAATTATCTGAGGAAGCTAAAAATGCTTACGGTAATGCACTAACTCTTATTACTCTTGTTGAAGCTGACAAATCTTATGGAGTACACAATCCTGAGTACATTGAACTGGTATTAAAGGCAGCAAAGGAACAAAAAACTAAATTTGAAGAACTTACAAAATAAGAAATTGCATAATGATAAAAAGCCGTCGATTTTGGCGGCTTTTTATATTACCCATTTTACCACCTCCAAAGGTTATTATGTTACAAGAAATTAAGAACTATATTTTCTTTCGGTCTTTTATTTTTGGGAGTAAACAAAAAATTTTTTGAATAGACAGTTTAGCCTTGGTGGAAAATAACATAGGAAAGAAAAATTAAAAGGGAGGTAAAAAATTGAAAAGAAAAAGGTGGGTAGTTTTAAGTATATTTCTCTGTGTTTTGATAGTTTCAGGTATATCTTATTTTTCCCAAGAAGAGACTACTGAAACTTTAGGAGAAAGAACTTTAACGATAGGAACGAGGGGGTGGGATGTAAGGCAGCTCCAAAGAAGGTTGGACAACCTAGGAATTTATCCTGGTCCTGTAGATGGAATCTACGGACCAAGAACCGCAGCAGCAGTTCGAAGATTCCAAAGGAGCAGGGGATTAGTTGTCGATGGAGTTGCGGGGCCTAGAACCATTTCAGCTCTTCTCAATGCCAATGCTGCTAGGCCCGCTGTAGCTGGTAACTGGTCCGCTGTAAGAAATCAAGATGATGTACGATTGCTTGCCAGAATAATCCATGGGGAAGCAAGGGGAGAACCTTATATAGGCCAGGTAGCTATCGCTGCAGTTGTTCTTAATAGAGTTGAACATCCCTCATTTCCTAACACGATTCCAGGTGTTATTTTTCAACCCGGTGCGTTTTCGGCAGTTAGTGATGGGCAAATTTGGTTAACTCCGGATGCATCTGCTAAAAGGGCAGCAAATGATGCTTTAAATGGTTGGGATCCCACAGGTGGCGCTTTATATTATTGGAACCCTGCTACCGCTACATCGAGCTGGATTTGGAGTCGGAGCATCTGGTTTAAAATTGGCAAGCATGTATTTGGAAGATAGATGGAGGTGAGATGATGAGAAATAAATGGTACTATATAACACTTAGCGCACTTGTGGTAGCTTTATTTGCAGTTGGATACTGGGGTTTTCAACAGCAAAAGGATAAAAATGAGATTTTGTTACAACGGGAAAATTCTTTGCAGCAAGCTTTTTATGAGTTAACCTCTGATTTGCAGCAGCTGGAAGTTACTATTTCTAAAGCAATGGTTGCTTCTACTCCTATGCAAAGAAGAGAAGTTTTAGCAAATATGTGGAGACAGGCAAACACTGCCCAACAAAATCTTGCAAAACTTCCTTTGAGTAAAGAGCCTCTAGTTAATACACAAAAATATCTAAACCAACTGGCAGATTATAGTTTTACTTTATTAAAGGGAGAACGAAAATCAGATAGTGAATCTAAACAAATTGCTGGACTATATAAAAGAGCTAGATTGTTAACCGATCAGCTTATGAAATTTGAAGCTAGCTTAGCAGATAGAGAATATCCCTGGATAAAAATGGCTGCCAAGGAGGAAAGAAATTTCTCTTCAGCTACTAGAAAGCTTCCTACAAATACGTTTAGTGAAATAGAGGATCAGATGCAGCAATTCCCGCAGCTTGTTTATGATGGTCCATTTGCTGATGAAAATTTGCTTAAAAAGCCTCGCCAACTGGAAGGACCTGAAATTACCGAAGGACAAGCAATAGCAGTTGCAAAGAAATTTTTAAATTTACAGGGACAACCTGTTAGATACAAGGTTATTGACCGGGAAGAACAGATCAAAGAGATGGCTGATGATTTGCAAAACCCTGATAGTCGGGAAAGATTGAGAAGGCAATTAAAAAACGGTGGTCCGCCTTTAGAAACATATTTGATAAACGTTATCCCACATAATAGGGAAGTTGGCAACCAAAGTTATATTAGCATTACCAAAAAAGGCGGTAGGGTAATGTGGGTTGTAAATACCAGAAATATAGACGGTAGGTACTTCTCGCTACAAGATGCTCAAGCTAAAGCTGTAAAGTTCATGGATTCCATTGGTATGGAGAATTTCAAACCTACAGGAGTACTGAGAACTTTAAACCAGGCTGTAGTTTCTTTTGCAGCTATAAAAGACAACGTGATTATATATCCAGACCTTGTAAAGGTAAAGGTTGCTCTGGATAATGGAGAAATTATAGGTTATGAGGCAAGAAATTACATATTTGCTAATCATGATAGAGAAATACCTGAAACGAAACTCTCTTTGGAAGAAGCACAAAAAGCTTTAGAACCCAACTTTAAGGTTAAAACAAGTAGAAAGGCTATAATACCTTTATCTACTGGAAAGGAAGTCATGACATATGAGTTTTATGGCAGCATTAATGGCTTGAACTACTTAGTCTATGTTAATGCCGATACAGGGCAGGAGGAAAAGATCTTGCGTGTAGTAAAAAATGAAGATGGTGTTTTAACAATTTAAATTTAAAAATAAAAAAGGATATAAAGCCATCTCCAGCGAATATTAGTACCAGATAATAATAACATGTTAATAATATCAGGTGCTAATAGGAGGGTGGAGATGGCTAATTTTTTATCATTATATGAACAGAAAAAATCTACTTTTTCTGAAGCTTTAAGTCTAATACAAAACAAAGATAAAATAGTACTACCTCTAGGGTGTGGTGAGCCAGTTGGGCTTGTAGGATTTTTAAGCGATAATCTTCACCAATTTGATGGTATTACCGTTCACCAAATGCTGCCTTTAAGGTCATGGCGGTACTTTGAAGATGAATATAATAACAATGTAAAACATTATTCATGGTTTATCAGTGGTATCTCCAGAAAAGCGGTTAATTCCGGACATGCCGAAAGTGTTCCCAACTATTTTTTTGAATCCCCGCGGCTCATTTGTGAATATCTTAATCCCAATGTGGTTATGGCAGCCGTTTCTCCAATGGATAAACATGGATTTTTTAGTCTTGGAGTGTCTGTAGATTATACATGGGAAGCCATAAAAAATGCCGACAGGGTAATTCTTGAAGTGAACAAATATATGCCAAGAACAATGGGAAATAGCTTTGTCCATATCAGTGAAGTGGATTGTCTAGTAGAAAATCATGTGCCGTTAATTGAAATACCCCAAGCAGAGGTGGGGCCGGCTGAGGAAAAAATTGGACAACAAATAGCTGAGCTGGTCGAGGATGGGTCTACTTTACAGTTGGGTATTGGTGCCATACCCAATGCAATTACAAAATATTTAACCGATAAAAAAGATTTGGGAATACATTCCGAGATGCTTACAGATGGTATGGTGGATTTAGTTAATAAAGGTGTAATTACTAATGCTAAAAAGACTATTCATAGAGGAAAAATTATAGGAACTTTTGCTGCAGGAACCAGGAAGTTATATGACTTTTTAGATGATAATCCAGTTGTAGAAATGTATCCTGTTTCATATACCAATGATCCCGCCATTATTAGTAAAAATTACAAAATGGTTGCAATTAATGCTGCACTTCAGATAGATCTAACGGGCCAGGTCGCTGCTGAAAGTTTGGGACATTATCAATTCAGTGGAACAGGTGGACAGGTGGATTTTTTGAGGGGTGCAAATGCTGCAAATGGTGGTAAACCGATAATTGCCCTTAATTCTGTAGCACAGGGTGGAAATGTTTCCCGGATAGTTTCAACATTACCATCAGGAGCAGTTGTCACCACGCCACGAACTGAAGTGGGTTATGTAGTTACAGAATTTGGAGTATGCAATTTAAAAGGTAAATCTTTACGTGAAAGGGCAAGAAGCCTTATAAATATTGCTCATCCGGATTTTAGAGAATCTTTAACACAAGAGGCTAAAAAGCTCAATTTAATTTAAAGGATAGGACAACCCCAGAATTAGTCTGGGGTTTAATTGCAATTTTTTAGTTCATATTTTCAGCTTTTAATCCATTATTGGTGACACTTAAAAATATTTCCTGCTTTTGATATAATAAATCAAGAAGACTTTAGAAGGAGGCTTCCCTGTGGAGGATAGCCCGCAGTATGTAGAAGTATTGGTTAATAAAAATGTTGGCGGTTTATACAAGACATATCAATACAAAGTTGCTGATTCAATCCAAAAAGAAATTACTATAGGTAGCAGGGTAATTGTTCCCTTCGGTTCAATTTTAGTTGATGGTTTTGTTTTACAGTTGGAAAAAAAAGCCAAAATAGACAATATTAAAGAGGTAATTTCTGTTGTAGATAGTGACCTGGCTCTTGATGAGGAAATAATTTCAATTGCTAAATGGATGAGTGAGCAATATTTGTGCCCGCTGGCATTATGTTTGCGCTGCTTTTTACCTTTGGGCAGTATTTCCAAAGTAAAAAAATATGTCTCTGTTGCTAAAAATGTTAGTACGGAAGAAATGGATAATGAAGACAGAGAAATTATAGAATATGTTCGTGGAAAAGGAAAAGTTTTATTATCCAGCCTTCAACGAAAATTTAACTCTTCACAGAATGCTATACGTAATTTAAAGTCTAAAGGTATTCTTCAGGAAAATACAGAATTAGAGTCGGGGACTAAAGAAAAGAAGATTAAAAAAGTGTACTTGGCTGTAGATAATGAAACAGCAGAAAAAATGATAACTACACGCGCAGTAAAACAAAAAAAAATTGTGAGTATACTCCGGCAAAACAATGGAATTCCCCTTAAAAATTTAATAGATAAAGCTAATTGTGACTACAGTACTGTTAAGGCACTACAAAATAAAAAAATTGTTGCTGTAAAGGAAGAGAATGATCAGGGTAGTCATGAACCTGTAAAAGTTGAAAGAAAAAAACTTTTGCCGCAGCAAAAGAGTATCTTAAATACCTTGACAGAAGCATTACTGGCTGAAACTGCCTCAAGATTTCTTCTCCATGGTGTAACTGGTAGTGGCAAAACGGAAATTTATGTTAGACTGGTGGAAAAAGCAATTAGTTTTGGTAAACAAGCCATAGTACTTGTGCCGGAGATTACGTTAACCCTTAATTTAGTTAAACAATTGCACGGAGAATTTGGGGATAGCGTAGCTGTTCTACATAGCGGTATTACAGCTTCCGAAAAATACAATTACTGGCGGAAAATAAAAAATGGTGAATGTAAAGTAGTGGTAGGAGCGCGTTCAGCAGTGTTCGCTCCTTGTAAAAATTTGGGTTTGATAGTAATTGATGAGGAACATGAATGGACATATAAGCAAGATGTAAATCCTAAATACCATACGAGGGAAGTAGCTTGGAAAAGAATACAGATGAAGAAAGGCGTACTTCTTTTAGGAAGTGCAACTCCATCCTTAGAAACTTATTGGCGAACAAGGGGTACTGATTTAAAATTACTCCATATGAAAAACAGGGTACATAACAGGCCTCTTCCCTATGTAGAAGTAGTAGATATGAGGGAAGAAATAAGAAATGGCAATTATAACATATTTAGCAGGTACTTGATTGAAAGCTTGCACCACACTATTCAAAAAAATGAAAGTGCTATGCTCTTAGTTACCAGAAGGGGGTTTGCATCTTTTATTTTGTGTAAATCGTGCGGTTTTGTTATGGAATGTCCTAACTGCCAGGTAACTCTAACTGTACATAAAGATAAAGGGGTACTGCAGTGTCATTACTGCCAGCATAAAAGACGAATACCTGATAAGTGCCCGCAGTGTGGCAGCGTGAATTGGAAACCATATGGCGTAGGTACCCAAAGGGTAGAAGAGGAACTTACTAAAAGGTTTGGAGATAAGGTTATCAGGGTTGATTCAGATTCCACCTCTAAAAAAGGTGCTACCGAGGAGTTATTAGGCGAATTTGAAAAAAAGGGTGGAATAATGGTTGGAACACAGATGATAGCAAAGGGACTTCATTTTTCTAATGTAACACTGGTAGGTGTAATAGATGCAGACAGTGTTTTAAAACTTCCTGATTTTAGAGCAAGGGAGAGAAATTTTCAACTTCTCACTCAGGTGGCAGGTAGAGCAGGAAGAGGAAAGAAAAAAGGTAAAGTTGTGATCCAAACCTATAATCCTTCAGATTTAAGTATTCTTACTGCCCAAAACCACGATTATCTAAGTTTCTATAATGAGGAAATAAAGCAGAGAAAAACTTTTAACTACCCGCCCTTTGTCCATCTTGTGCAGTGCACTCTTATTCATGGAAATGAGATAACCGTAGGGAAGGCAGCCTTAAAGCTAAAAGAATTGGTAAAAGAAAATATTAGCGGGTATGAAAATGTAGTTATGATTTTAGGTCCTGCGCCTGCATCAGTTGCCAAGATAAAAAATAAATATAGGTGGCAGCTCATATTAAAATCGAAGAATTTAAAATTTGCTAGAAAAGTAATGGCTAGAAGCCTGCACAATTTTTATGAGGACTTTGGTACTTCAGTTAAAGTAGAAGTAGATGTCAATCCTGTTGGGATGGTTTGATAAAGGAGGAAAATCAAATGGCAGTTTATCAAATAGTAAAAATAGGCGATCCGGTGTTAAGGGAAAAGGCAGTCCATGTTAAGAAAATAAATAGCAACATTGAAAAGCTTTTAGACAATATGGCTGACACAATGTATGATGCACCAGGTGTCGGCTTGGCCGCACCTCAGATAGGGGTATCTAAACGGGTAATTGTAGTGGATGTAGGGGAAGGTTTAATTGAGCTTATTAATCCTGAAATAGTATCCGCTTCTAAAAAAACAGCAAAGGAAGTTGAAGGATGTTTAAGCATTCCAGGTGTAGAAGAAGAGGTTACCCGTCCGTTAAAGGTTGTTGTAGAAGGGCTTAACAGAAATGGAGAAAAGATTACAATCAAAGCTAAGGGATTATTAGCAAGAGCACTGCAACATGAAATAGATCATCTGGATGGTATTTTGTTTATTGATAGGGTAGAAAAACAAAATTAGCCGAATATTGAGGTGATGTAAACTTTGCGAGTAGTATTTATGGGAACACCGGACTTTGCTGTTCCAACGTTACAAAAACTTGCAGAAAAACATGAAGTAATAGCCTCCTATACTCAACCTGACCGACCAAAGGGAAGAGGTAAACAACTTCAACCTCCTCCTGTAAAAACTATGTCCGAGAAGTTAGGTATTCCCGTATATCAGCCAAGGAGTATAAAGGAAGAAGATGTTTTAGAACAGTTACAAAGTATGTCTCCGGAAGCGATTATTGTAGTGGCATATGGTCAAATTTTACCGGAAGAAATTTTACACTTACCACCATATGGATGCATTAATGTCCATGCTTCTTTGTTGCCAAAATACAGGGGAGCAGCGCCGATTCACTGGGCGGTAATAAATGGTGAAAAAGAAACCGGCGTAACAACTATGTTAATGGATAAAGGATTGGATACAGGGGATATCCTGCTGCAAAAGAAGATTAACATTTCAATTGAGGATACTGTAGGGACAGTTCATGATAAACTTGCTTCGCTGGGTGCAGAGCTTCTTATTGAAACATTGGAAGGACTGCAGAATGGAATAGTCAAACCAAAAAAGCAAGATGATAACTTTGCTACTTATGTCAGTATGCTAGACAGGCAGGTTGAAAAAATAGACTGGAACTCTTCAGCAGAAAAAATTTTTAATAAAGTACGGGGGCTAAACCCCTGGCCGGGTGCTTATACAACACTTCACGGCAAAAGGCTGAAAGTTTGGAAGACTGAAATTAGTGAAAAAGATAGCGTATTTCATCCTGGGAAAATTTTAGATATTATTCCTGATAAAGGAATTGAAGTAGGCACAAAAAAAGGAAAAATAATAATTACTGAACTTCAGCCACCGGGGAAGAAAAGGATGAGTGCGTCTGCATTTTTAAGGGGTTATAATGTGGAAAAGGGCGATATTTTGGGAGAGTGATTGTTGTGGAGGTATCTTTTATTGCTAATACCAAGAAAAGAATTTTTATAGGTTTAATTTCCCTGAGTTTGTTTTTGATAGGAATTACCCTCTTGGTGGCATACTATTTAGTAGTGAACGATGCAAGTACCTTAACATAAAGTTTTATTAATTATTGTTGGTGGCTTTCTTCTAGTAATGCTGATTTTGCTTGGTGTAGGGGTACTAGGATTAGTTTTTAATCTCATAAGACAAAAACCGTTGCCCTTTTTGCAAAAAATTATGCTTATGGCCACTAATGCTCTTTTTCCGGTAGCGCTTTATTTAGGCAAAATTTTAGGGGTTGATAAAGAAACAATAAAGAGGTCATTCATTGCGGTAAATAACCAGCTGGTAAAAAATCAGGAAGTTAAACTGGATCCTCAAGAAGTAATGATTTTGGCTCCTCACTGCTTACAATGGAGTGAATGTCCCCATAAAATAACTATAGATTCGAAAAACTGTAAAAGATGTGGAAAATGTGTTGTAGATGATTTGCATTCATTAACTGAAAAATATGGTGTTAACTTTGTAGTTGCCTCAGGGGGAACTCTAGCACGTAAATTTATAAAGGAGTTTAAACCTAGAGCGGTAGTTGCAATAGCCTGTGAAAGGGACCTGTGCAGCGGAATTCAAGATACACCATTACCGGTTCTAGGAGTATTAAACATTAGACCACAGGGACCATGTTTTAACACATGTGTCAATTTAGAAGCTGTTGAAGAAGCTACAAAGTTTTTTTTACAAAGAAATAATTTAAAAAAATAGAAAGCATGGTATAATACATAAAAAAACTAAAACCTTAAAGAGGGAGGCTGGTAGATATGTTTTTCCCGTTTTTTGATCCTACCTTCATTATTTTAATTCCGGCAATTATCATATCTATTTATGCTCAAGGCAAAGTACAAAGTACCTTTAACCGTTATTTAAGGGTTCCGTCTGCTACTGGTTTCACAGGGGCAGATGTAGCGCGGAGACTGTTGAGAAGCAGTGGTATTCATGATGTGGAAGTAGAAATGATTGGTCAGAGGTTAGGAGACCACTATGACCCGAGAAATAAAAAATTAAGGTTGTCACCGGAGGTTTATAAAAGCACTTCACTTGCTGCCATAGGTGTTGCAGCCCACGAAACTGGACACGCCATACAGCATGATAGGGGTTATTTTCCCTTGGAAGTTAGATCTACTCTGGTTCCAGTAACCAGTATTGGTTCATCTTTATCTTTTCCACTATTATTTCTGGGCTTAATTATGGGTGCCCCCGCTTTAGTGAAGATAGGGGTTTTAGCTTTTACACTGGTAGTACTCTTTCAACTGGTGACATTGCCTGTTGAATTCAATGCCAGCAGTAGAGCAATAGCTGTATTACAAAAAGAAGGCTTGATAGCAGGGCAGGAAGTGGGGGCTGTTAGAAAAGTCCTTACTGCGGCTGCGCTAACCTATGTAGCAGCTGCTATTACAGCAGTTCTCAACCTGGTAAGATTACTTGTATTGGCGAGATTATTTGGTGACGAATAGAAGGGGAGTAGCATGGATATAGTTAGGGATACTGCATTAAAGGTAGTATACAATGTATTGGAAAAAGATGCCTATGCTAATATAGCACTGGATAAACAGCTCAAGCGGAGCTCTTTTGCTCCGCTTGAGCGTCGTTTTTTGACGGAGCTTTCCTACGGTACAATACGAAGCAAAAACACGTTACAGTGGATATTGGACAAGTTTGTTTCAAAAAAGAAAATTCACCCCTGGATTAAATGCATCTTATATACAGGAATTTACCAGATTTTTTTTATGGAAAAGGTTCCTGAATCAGCAGCATGTAATGAATCTGTCGAGTTAGCTAAAAAGTACGGGAATAAGGGCAGCGTTAAATTTGTTAATGGGGTTCTAAGAAATGTTGTACGAAAAAAGGAAGATATTAAATTTCCAGATATTAAGACTGACCCCATTAAGGCAATTTCTTTAAAATATTATCATCCCGAATGGATGGTTGACCGCTGGTTTAAAAAATTTGGAGTAGAGGATACAATAAAACTATGCCAATATAACAATACTCCGAGTTTTCTTATACTTCGTACCAATACCTTAAAAACTTCCAGAAATAAATTACGGGAAGAATTACTTGCAGAGGGGATAGATACGAAAGAATCTGCTTACATACCCGAAAGTCTTGTAGTAACATCCATGGCTGAAGGCTTAAGTAAAAGTAAGGCATTTAACGAAGGTAAATTTTTAATCCAGGATGAGGCTTCGCAACTGGTGGCAAGGATAGTGGCGCCAGAAAAGAAGTCATTTATTATAGATGGCTGCGCTGCACCAGGTGGGAAAACAACTCATATGGCAGCGCTGGTGGAAGATGATGCTACTATCAAGGCATTTGATATCCATCCCCATAAAATAAAACTAATAAAAGAAAACTGTCAAAAACTTGGAATAACCTGTGTTGATGCTAAAGTAAAGGATGCTACAACTCTGGGTGAATTATATCAAAATAAAGCAGATTTTCTTTTGCTGGATGTACCTTGTACAGGCATGGGAGTTTTAAAAAGACCTGATGCCAGGTGGAAAAAGAAAGAAAAAGATATTACAAAAATAAGTAGATTACAAAGGGAGATTATAGAAAACGCTGCAACTTGTGTGAAAAAAGGCGGAGTTCTGGTTTATAGTACTTGTAGTATAAATGATGAGGAAAATATAGAAGTAATACAATCTTTTTTAAGTAAAAATCCATCCTTTAAACTAGAGTCCATATTGCCATATCTGCCGGAAAGTATTTTAAAAGATGACAGAGATAAACAAAATGCCCAAAAAGGTTACATACAGCTTCTACCGCAAATACATAACTGTGACGGTTTTTTTATTTCCAGGATGAGAAAAATATAATAATGGAAGTTATTTGCCCGGATAATAAAAATACTAATAATGAAGGGGCTATAGGATAATGGCAAGAATTAATTTGCTTGAATTAAACTTAGCTGATTGCCAGCAGTTTGTTGCCGGACTAGGGCAACAAAGGTTTCGTGCAAGACAATTGTTAAACTGGATATACAAAAATAAAGTTTTTGATTTTGCTCAAATGTTGAATTTATCTAAAGAATTCAGGCAGGTACTGGCTAAAGAAGCTAAAATAGCATTGCCAAAACTTACTGCAAAGCAAGTCTCTAAATTGGATGGAACAACAAAATATTTGTTTGAACTTGAAGATGGTGAAAAGATAGAAACTGTTTATATGCCGCATAAGTACGGTCAAGATATAAAACGACATTCACTTTGTGTTTCTTCACAGGTGGGATGTCCGATTGGATGTACATTTTGTGCTACAGGTCAAGCCGGTTTTACAAGAAACATGGAAACGGCAGAAATAATTGGTCAAATTTTAGCAGTAGAAAATGAAGAAAACATAAAAATAACCAATATTGTTTTTATGGGTATGGGAGAACCTTTGCTTAACTATGCCAATGTCTTGCGTGCCATAAGAATTATAACTGATAAAGAGTGTTTAGATATTAGCGCTCGCAAAATTACTGTATCAACTAGCGGCATTGTACCTCAAATTAGAAAGCTTGCAGATGAAAATTTGCCAATAGTACTGGCAGTTTCCCTTCATACCCCATGGGATGAAAAAAGAAATAAAATAGTTCCCATAAATAAAAAATACTCCATTACAGATATTATTAATTCCTGCAAATATTTTGTGGATAAGACAAATCGTAAGGTTACCTTTGAGTATACCCTCATAAAGGGAGTTAATGATTCACCTGAAGATGCTTCTAAGTTGGGAGACTTATTACAAGGACTCTTATGTAATGTTAATCTAATACCGGTTAACGCGGTGAAGGGAACAGATTACCTGCGCCCTTCCAAAAAAGATATATATGGTTTTATTAATATTCTTCACAAAAAGGGAATTGAAAGTGTAATAAGAATTGAAAAAGGTTCAGACATAGATGCTGCCTGTGGACAGTTACGGGGTAAAGAATAATGTTTGTTAGGTTTGAGAGGTGGAACCATGAGTGCAGAAGGTTTAACCAATATAGGTTTAAAGAGAAACAAAAATCAGGACACTTTTTTAATAAGAGAAGATTTCAACCTTTATGTGGTTGCTGATGGTATGGGCGGACATCAAGCGGGGGAAGTTGCAAGTGCAATTGCTGCCCGTACAATTGAACGTGTGTTTTCTGAGGCCAGCAGAAAAGATTTTTCTGTTGTGCAAGTACTGAAGAGTGCAGTTGAAGAAGCCAATAGTATTATTTATCAAAGTTCTAAAAATAATTCGCAAGACTATATAATGGGAACAACATTAACTACAGCTGCCATAGAGGGGAATACTGCATATATTGCCCATGTCGGTGACAGCAGGGCATATATAATGGATGAGAAAACTATTACCCCCATAACTGTTGACCACTCCTATGTAGGAGAACTCATCAGAAATGGAAGTTTGAGTGAAGAAGAAGCTGTATCTCACCCCCAGAGAAATATCTTAACAAGAGCCCTTGGTACTGAACCACATGTAAATATAGATCTCTTTGAGATACAAATGAAAAAAAATGATTGTTTAATTCTTTGTACTGATGGCCTTTTCAATGCTCTGTCAAAGGAAGAAATTCACGAGATTGTTCTTGCAGCTGCAGATTTAAGACAAGCTACCAAAAAACTAATAGATGAAGCGCTTTTAAAAGATGGAAATGACAACATTACGGTAGTGTTGTTTAAAAATGATTAAAAGAGAAGTCCTATTGGAGGCCTTAGGGAAAAGAGGTGAAAATAATGATTGGGAAGACTTTGAGTAATCGTTATAAAATATTGGAGAAAATTGGTGGCGGGGGTATGGCTGAAGTCTTCAAGGGCAAGGATACCCTACTCAATCGTACCGTCACTATAAAAATATTGAGGGAACAATATACAAGTGATTCCGATTTCGTTAAAAGATTTAGAAGAGAGGCTCAAGCTGTTGCCTCCCTTTCGCATCCCAACATTGTGAGTATTTATGATGTTGGTGAGGATGGAAAAATTCACTATTTAGTTATGGAATATGTTGAAGGGTCTAATCTAAAAGATCTCATCAATAAAGAGGCACCGCTTGACTTTGAAAGAAGTATAAATATCGCCATACAAATTTGCGATGCTTTAGAACATGCGCACATTAATGGAGTAATTCACCGTGATATAAAACCCCATAATATATTAATTACTCCAACAGGACGTGTCAAAGTAACTGATTTTGGAATTGCCAGGGCAGTTACTGAAGCAACAATAACATATACCGGATCTATGGTTGGCTCTGTTCACTATATTTCTCCCGAACAGGCAAAGGGTAAAATTACAGACTATAAGTCCGATATTTACTCTGCAGGTGTCGTGCTTTATGAAATGGTCACCGGAAAGGTACCATTTACCGGTGAAAGTCCTATTACAGTTGCTTTAAAACATATTCAAGAAGAGTTGCCGGCTGTTGATGAAATAAACCCGGAAGCACCCGAAAGTCTGCAGGATATAATTGAAACTGCAGTTAGTAAGGACCCGGATGAGAGATTTAGTAGCGCTAGTGAAATGAGGGACAGTTTAGTAAGTGTATTAAATCAAATAAAGAGCAAAGCTAATTTCGGAGGAATGGAGGGTAATAATGTGCCCAAAAAGCGTAAGCTCAAACCCCTTGGATGGATATTATTTATAGTTTTAATTTTAGGAGGACTTTATGCTGTATATGCAGCGCTTATGGGTTATTTAATTGTGGAGGAAGTGGAGGTTCCAAATGTAGTTGGAAAGTCTCTGCCTGAAGCTCAAAGAATGCTAAAGGAAAAAAATCTTAAATTTGAAATTGTTGATAAAAGACATCACCGAATAATTGAAGAAAATCACGTGATAAAGCAGGAACCGGCACCTGAGGAAATTATTAAAAGAAATAGAATTGTAGAACTTGAAGTCAGCCTTGGACCGGAACTTATTAAAGTGCCTGATGTAAAAGGTGAAACACTTCGTTCAGCTAGAATTAAAATCTTAAACGCCCGTTTTTTAATAAGCCCAAATATCAAAGAAGTATATAATGAAGAAGTGGCTGCCGGGAGGGTAATAAGCCAGATACCTGAAGCTGGTGAGTTAAAACCTGAAGGTACTGAAATAGCGCTTGAAGTTAGTAAAGGGGCAAAACCGGAATATATTTCAATGCCGGACTTGATAGGACTTCCACTTGCTCAGGCAGAAGCAAAGCTGAGAGAGGTTCGCCTACAATTAGGCGTTGTTTCTTACCAGGCAAGTGAGGAATACTTTACGGGTCAGGTAATAGAACAAGATGTTTCGCCTGGTGAAGAAATTTTGCAGGATTCTACAATTAATTTGGTGGTGAGCAAGGGGCCCGGACCTAAGCCGAAAAACGCGGTAGTAAAGTTTAGAATTAATGATGGTGAAGAACATCTGGTTAAGATTGTGGTTGAGGATTTAAAGGGCGAACATCAAGAGTACTTAAATAAACATGAGCCTGGAGATTTTGTAAAGGTAAGCATACCGTATTATGGAGAAGGTATAGTGAAAGTTTACTGGGATAATGCTCTGGTAGAACAAAAACCGGTATCGTAGGGGGTGGGTTAATCTGGAAGGCGTTTTATTAAGTCGATACAGCAGTTTTTACTATGTACTAGATAATGAGGGAAAAAAATGGGAATGTAAATTACGGGGAGTCCATCGCTTAAAAAAACAAGATGTTTTACCCGGAGATAAAGTTATTTTTACCCCTGTCAATGGCAATAAAGGTGTTATTGAAAAGATTTTACCCAGAAAAAATGAGCTCTACCGTCCACCAGTGGCTAACGTAGACCAGTTGTTAATTGTTTCTGCCCTTACCAATCCCGAACCGGACCTGGTACTACTTGACCGATTGTTGATTTTGGCAGAGGTCAATTCTTTAGAGCCTATTATCATCTTTAATAAAATTGATTTGACAACTGAAAAACTGGCCATTGTAAATGAATACGAAAAAATAGGCTATGATGTTATCATATCAAGTGCAAAAACAGGAGAAGGAATAGATGAAATAAAAAGTAGATTTGCAGGAAAGATTTCAGTTTTAGCAGGAGCTTCAGGCGTCGGAAAGTCTAGTATTCTTAATGCAATTTTACCTGAGTTATCTCTAAAAACCGGTGAAGTGAGTAAAAAATTAAAGAGGGGAAAACATACCACAAGGCATGCACAACTTCTCGTTATGAAAAACGGCGGCCTAGTGGCAGATACTCCTGGCTTTAGCAGACTCTATTTACCTAAAGACATGGTTAGAGAGGAGTTAGGTCCTCTTTTTCCGGAGTTTGCTGTAAGGCAACAAAATTGTAAATTTTCCACGTGTCTTCATAATAAAGAACCACAATGTGCCATAAAGAAAGCGGTTGAGCAAGGAGAAATAGCTGAATGGAGATATGAACATTATCTGCAATTTTTAGATGAGGTTATCAATAATGAAAGGAGTTACTAAAAATGGCACAAATCGCTCCTTCGATTTTATCTGCTGATTTCAGTTGCTTAAGGGAACAGATAAAAAGGGTAGAGGAAACAGGTATCAACTACCTCCACCTTGATATTATGGACGGGCATTTTGTCCCTAATATTACTTTTGGCCCCCCTGTGATAAAAAAACTTAAATCCCATACAGGGCTCATCTTTGATGTCCATCTCATGATTGAAAAGCCTGAGAGATATATAGATGATTTTATAGCTGCAGGTGCAGATATATTAACTGTACATTCCGAAGCGTGTGTCCACCTTCATCGTACTATGCAAAGTATAAAGGATCAGGGAATAAAGGTGGGGGTTGCTTTGAATCCGGCAACTCCAATTGTTAATATTTTACATGTACTTGACCTGGCAGATTTAGTACTGATTATGTCCGTCAATCCGGGTTTTGGAGGTCAGAAATTTATTTCTTCCAGCTTAGATAAAATTAATGAGCTGGCAGAAATAAAAGAAAAACATAAATTTAACTTTATTATAGAAGTGGATGGGGGAATAAACCCAAATACTATTTCAAAAGTTGTTTCCGCAGGCGCGGAATTGCTGGTTGCTGGCTCTGCCGTATTTAAAGAAAATCAAATAGAAGAAAATATTGCAACTCTTCAAAAGAGCATCCTTGGATTAATTTAAATTTAGTGATATAATATAGACAATTTAATAAAGCTTATCCTTCGGGATTAGGTGAAAATCCTTACCGGCGGTAAAGCCCGCGAGCCATATGGTTGATCCGGTGAAATTCCGGAGCCGACAGTTAAAGTCTGGAGGGGAGAAGGATGTAAGCAACATAACTATGGAATAGTTGTGTTGTCTTGTGTTTGTATCAAAAAGCTCCCCTTATTAGGGGAGCTTTTACATTATCTTTGTATTGCAGCTATCAAACTGGGGTGATAAAACTTGCATGAACATGAAATATACATGCGACGGGCATTACATCTTGCCAGACTTGGAGAAGGTTATGTAAGTCCCAATCCTATGGTTGGGGCTGTGATTGTAAAGGATAACAAAATTATTGGAGAAGGTTATCACCGTAAAGCAGGTACGGAACATGCGGAAATTCATGCCTTAAAGGAGGCTTCTCACCAGGCAAAGGGAGCTACACTCTATGTAACACTAGAGCCTTGTTCTCATTTTGGAAGAACCCCGCCTTGTACTGAAGCAATAATCACTGCCGGTATAAAAAAAGTTATCGCTGCGTGCACTGACCCAAACCCAAAGGTAGCAGGGAACGGGTTAAAGCGTTTGAGGGAAGCGGGCATTGAAGTAATGACGGGTGTTTTAGAAGAAGAAGCTGTTAAGTTAAATGAAATCTTTAACAAATATATAACTACGGGTAAACCGTTTGTTTCCTTCAAAGCTGCCGTGACTTGTGACGGCAAAATTGCTACTGCAAGCGGCCATTCAAAATGGATTACTAATTTGAAATCAAGACAATATGTTCATAAGTTAAGACACAGTTATGATGCCATACTGGTAGGAAGTGGTACCGTACTAAATGACGATCCGAGCCTTACAACCAGATTGGTACCATTTAAAGGATTAAATCCCATAAGGATTATTCTTGATGGAAGGCTACGAACGTCCCCAAAGTCAAAAGTTTTTACCGATGGAGAAGCTCGCACAATACTGGTTACAACAAAAGGACATGCATTTGACAGATTAGAAGCTTATAGAAAAAATGGTGTAGAGATTTTAAAGTTACCAGGTAATGACTTTAAGGTAGATATAAATATTTTATTAAAAGAGTTAGGTACAAAAGAAATTTGCAGTATATTGATTGAAGGTGGAGCTCAAACTGCCGGTAACTTTTTTGATGCTAAAGCAATAGATAAGGTGTACATGTTTATTTCTTCAAAGGTAGCGGGCGGTAACAATGCAATAAATTGCCTGGGTGGTTTAGGAATCAAATCCATGGACCAGGCACCTTATTTAGCAGACCTCCAAAGATATTCTTTTAATGAGGATACACTTATAGTTGGAAAACTTAAGTATAAGGGGTAGTAGAGATGTTTACAGGTTTAATAGAAGAGCTGGGCAAAATAAATTCCATAAGAAAAGGGACTAGTTCTGCTGTTTTGGATATAAGTGCAGAAATGGCATCTGAAATAAAAATTGGTGAAAGTATTGCAGTAAACGGTGTTTGTTTAACTGCAATTACTACAAGTAATACCTCATTTCAGGCAGAAGTTATGGAAGAAACATTGCAAAAAACAAATTTAGGTGATTTGAAACCAGGCAGTGGAGTGAACCTTGAAAGGGCGCTTCAAATTGGCAATAGGCTTGATGGGCATCTTGTGAGTGGGCACGTAGATGGAACCGGTGTTATAGAGTCTATTAGTACTAAAGATATTGCAAAAGTTATTAAAATTTCAGCCGGAGATGACATTTTGCGTTATCTCATTCCAAAGGGTTCTATAGCCATTGATGGAATAAGTTTGACGCTTGTTGAAATAGAAGATAATTACTTTACTGTATCCTTGATACCCCATACCCGCAAAATGACTACTTTAGGAATCAAAAAAATTGGAGATACAGTTAATTTGGAAATAGATATGCTGGCAAAGTATGTTGCAAAATTTATGGAAAACATGACTGCTGCTCCAGATAATAATTCTGAAGGTAAAACTGGTATTTCAGTAGATTTTTTAATAAAAAACGGATTTATTTAAAGGAGAGAGTATTATGCAAGAAAAGTATAAGTTCAATTCTATTGAAGAAGCAATAGAAGATATAAAAAAAGGCAAAATGGTTGTAGTTGTAGATGATGAAGACAGGGAAAATGAAGGCGATGTGGTTGCTGCTGCAGAAATGATTACACCGGAGATAATAAATTTTATGGCTTCACATGCTAAAGGACTTATTTGTATGCCAATCATCGGTGAGAGGCTTGATGAATTGGAAATCGATATTATGGTACATCATAATACTGATAATCATGAAACCGCGTTTACTGTTTCAGTTGATCATAAAGAAACTACGACGGGGATTTCTGCCTATGAAAGGGCTCTTACGGTAAAAAAGATATTGGATAAGGATACCAAACCTCAGGATTTAAGAAGGCCGGGTCACATTTTTCCATTAAGATATAAAGAAGGAGGGGTTTTACGAAGAGCAGGGCATACTGAAGCGGCAGTTGATCTTGCAAGGCTTGCGGGATGTTATCCGGCAGGGGTTATTTGTGAAATAATGAGTGATGATGGAACAATGGCTAGAGTGCCTGAGCTTATGGAATTCTGTTGGAAACATAATTTAAAAATCATTACAATTGCAGATTTAATTAAATACCGTAGAAGAACAGAAAAGCTTGTTAAAAAAGTAACAGAGATAAAGCTTCCCACTAAATTTGGTGATTTTCAAGCTGCTGTTTTTGAGGATGAAATTACCGGTGACTGTCATGTGGCATTAATAAAAGGTAATATTTCTGGCGATGAACCGGTTCTGGTAAGAGTTCACTCGGAATGCTTGACAGGTGATGTTTTTGGTTCTGCCAGATGTGATTGTGGTGACCAGCTGGCAACTGCAATGCGCCAAATTGAAAGGGAAGGCAAGGGTGTCCTTCTCTATATGAGGCAGGAAGGCAGGGGTATAGGTTTAAAAAACAAACTCCTGGCTTACAAATTGCAGGATGAAGGGCTGGATACAGTTGAAGCCAATGAGGCGCTTGGTTTTAAAGCTGATTTGAGGGATTATGGTATTGGAGCACAGATTCTCTCCCAGTTAGGGATTAAAAATTTGCGGTTAATGACCAATAATCCGAGAAAGATTGCAGGGCTGGAAGGGTATGGTATAAAGATTGTTGAAAGGGTGCCGCTGGAAATAAAACCCTGCAAGACAAATTTAAAATATCTTTCAACAAAGAAATTGAAGTTGGGGCATTTATTAAAAGAGGTTAAAGAAAGCTAGGAGTTGAAAGTTTCAATATATAGCGGTATTTGTAATTAGCTTTCAACTTTTACGTAACAACAGAGAGATGAGCATAATTAGGTAATTTTTTAAGGTAAGAGAGAAAATACTAGTTGCTTACAAGATTAAGGGAAAGGAAGTAAATAAAATTGAAAATTATGTTAGGAG
>Ga0182240_100057_pt1 | contig 60237 bp, 73 predicted proteins | sample hydfrates4_PW_90_FD_145594 | JGI IMG/M metagenome (GOLD analysis project Ga0182240, IMG submission 145594) | Subsurface microbial communities from deep shales in Texas, USA - hydraulic fracturing test 4_PW_90 | ecosystem: Environmental > Aquatic > Deep subsurface > Shale gas/oil reservoir >...
GAGGAACAAGTAGCCGAATATGATAAAAAACGCCTTCTTGCCAAAGAGTTCGTTCAAATGAACTTGTTCGTATCAGATGAAAATAGTGCAATTGAATGGTTGAGACAGCAATTAATGAAAAAACCGCAAACGAGACAGGACCTGCATCCCAATTTCATGAAGGAAATTCAGCACATTGCAAAACATGAAGACTTACCTGAACTTGATGAGTTGCTAGAACAGAACTTCTTACGTTATGATGGTGAAGGGCCGGTTCCCGGTCAAATTCACGGTTATCTCAGTACAAATTTTAAGGATTTGCGCGGGCTGGATAAAGAAGATCCTGCTTTAAAAGAAAAGGCGAAACACAGATGGTATGTTCCTGATCCTAATAAACAAGCAGATTTGGAGAAACTGCGGGAGAAGGCTTTGTTGCGTGAGTTTTCCGCATACGTTGAACAAATAAGCAAGAGTAAAAGGAAATTAAAACAGTTTCGGACTGAAGCCATCCGTGCCGGTTTCAAGAAAGCTTGGGGGGAAAGAGATTACGAAACTATTGTTCGTGTGGGAGAGCGATTACCGGAAAAAGTATTACAGGAAGATGATAAACTGCTGATGTACTTTGACAATGCTCAATTATATCTGGGAGTGTAATAAAGTCGGGTGAATAAAAATGAGTGATTGGCGTGATAAAATATTAGAGAATTTTCAGGAGCCATTACCGAGTCTTATGTTAGCAATGGACCCGGATGGCTTATTACTAGATGAAAAAATATCTGCCAAGCTAACAGAGAAAAAAATTGAAATGCATGAGTATGAAGATCCGGTGGCTTTTCGGTATCTCTACGAGTCGCGATTTCGTATGGGCCTATCAAATAAGTCGTTACATTTACTTGTTCGCGTAGCTGACAATTCATTGGAACACCTTCCTTTTGATATATTACAGTTAGGGAAAAGGCTTAAATTTAGTCTTTCCAGTTTATTTCCAAAAATGTCCGCGCCGATCATTAAACACTTGGAAAATGCAGAATTAGATGCTTTGTATAAGGTGTATAATCAATATTTAGGCTCTATTTCTGATAATGAAACCTGTGACTTTATTTTACGAAGGGTATTTAAAGTGGCATATGATACTATCAATAGTGAAGCTGACTTAGTCAGATATCTTTTGTCAAAGCATTACCAGCACAAAAACTACCCGGAAATTATAGAGAATTACTTGATAAAACAGCTTAAGAATCAAGAAAATTTTGGGGATCTCCCAATAGAGAATTTAATAAAATCTACAGATTTCTTTTATACATACCTCCAAGATCAGTGGAGGGAATTTTTAGATGAACAACAGAAAATGTCTGATGCAATACTAGATGGGCGACAAATGGATGGAATGTATACACCGCCAACTCACCCATTTCTTGATCCGGATGTGCGCCGATTGTTGGATAATTTATTTACCGAAGGCAAACTCAAGCCGGTCGCTGGATATAATGCTAATCGCTTGCCTGAATGGGCAAAAGTTGGTTTAATAATAGACCCTATTGCAGACGAAAAAAGACGGATTAAAAATATCATTGACATATTGAAGGACCAGGTAGGAGCGGCAAATAAGTATCAAGACTGGTTGAAAATAGTTAAAGTTTATAGTGAAATGAAGGATATAATACTGTCACTGGAACTGGCAAAAGGCGACCCGCTTGTTAATGAAGCATTTGAAATAGAAGCGAAGATAGATAATAATTTTGCAGAATGGATGCTTCAGTTCTATGGCAGTTTACGAAATTTGCCATATTTGCCTCAGCCTGTAATGCTGCATCATATTCCGCACTATCTAGCTTCTCAACAGCATTATAAAATAGCGTTAGTTGTACTGGATGGAATGAGTTACATTCAATGGACTCAAATACGCAAGGTAATGGAAAATGAAAATAATAAGTTTATTTTTAAAGAAAAGCCCATTTACGCTTGGGTGCCTACAATTACATCCGTATCGAGACAGGCTCTTTTCACGGGTGAGATACCAATGTACTTTGCGGACAGTATAGACACAGCCACCAAAGAACAGGCTGCATGGAAGTTGTTTTGGGAGAATCAAGACATTCCCAAAATGTATACTGTCTATGAAAAGAGCTTAGGTAAGGGGGATTATGCACCTATTGAAAGCCTGCAAAAGCCTAATATTAAGGTTGCCGGGTTGGTTATAGATGTTCTTGATGAGTTAGTACATGGTTCACTACAAGGATATGAGGGGATATATGCCGAAATAAAAGTATGGATGAAGAATGGATACTTAGTCCAATTACTTGAGGATTTAATCTCCGATGGGTTTGAAGTTTACCTTACATCAGACCACGGTAATAAAGAGAGTATTGGGATCGGTCGTTTATCTCAAGGTGTTTTGGCTGAAACGAGGGGAGAGCGGGTAAGGATTTACAAAGACCCGGCCTTGTGGGAAGAAACGGCAGCTAAATATTCTTCAATAAAGTGGTCGGGAGATGGTTTACCTGATGACATTTTTGTTTTGTTGTCCCAAAATAATGAGGCATTTATCAAAGAGGGTGAAACCGTTGTTGGTCACGGCAGTATTAGTTTAGAAGAAGTAATTGTCCCGTTTGTGCGGGTTAAGAAGAAAAATGACAGCGGAGAGGTATGACATGACTAAACCAGTAGGATTTGACCAGAAAATAAAATTAGATCATCTTGATTATACGGCAAGAAAAGCAAGAGATACAGAGCGTAAAAAAATGTATGAGATACTTGACGAATATTTAATAAGCGATATTAAGGGTGCTAAAAGCAGGAAAAACGCTATTACAATGCTAATGAAGATATGGTTTTTGGTGGATGAAGGGCATGAAGAGTTAAGAGACAGAGCTCTTGATATTCTAATGTCCTGTTCTCCCCAGGAAAGGATTGTTCTACATTGGGGTATGACTATGCTTGCGTATCCCTTCTTTAGAGATCTCGCATATGAAGTAGGGAATTTATATCAACTGCAAAACGAGGTATCAAGTCAGCAAATTGGACGAAAAATGAAAGCGCTGTACGGAGATAGACGGAGAGTAGAAGTGGCTACTTCTGCGGCGCTCTCAAGCATGAAAGAGTGGGGAGTTATACAATCGGTAAAGCATAGTATATATACTTTAGCGGAAAAAAAAGAAGTAGTAAGTCAAGAGTTAAAGCTTTGGTTGGCAGAGGTTGTTGTGCGCGTATCAGAATACAGTTCAATGCCAATGGATATGGTTATTTCTGCACCAAACGTTTTTCCTTTTAATTTTTCATTAAATATTAGGGAAATGGATGAAAGCTCATTGAGTGTTAATCGTCAGGGGCTTGACATTCAAATGGTAGGCATTAAATAAACATATATCCTCCCTTGACTATGCCAGGGAGGATTTTTCTCTAAGGCCCCATACATGGAAGACTGGGGGGATGAGCTATGTTAAAAGAGGGGGAAATAGTTAGAGGTTCACAATTTCCGGAAACGGTGGAATTAAAAAAATGTGAAGCTATAGATGATAACTACTTTGTTATTGAGGCCTTGGGGCGGGAAACAAAAAAGTATTATGAACTAGTGTTTGACCGGGACCAAATTGATAAACTGCAACGTTTATCTGTTCAAAACCTTAAAAAGCTTACCCGGACTGACTTGCAGCATTTATTACGATATAAACAACTTCAAGTAGAAAAAAAGTTTTCATCCTCTCGTGCACTGGGGGGAGAAAATCTACTGCCCCTGCCCCATCAAATAGAAGCCGTTTACAGCACAATGCTTCAGGTACCACAGGTACGTTTCTTATTAGCAGATGATCCCGGAGCCGGTAAAACAATCATGTCCGGTATGCTGATTAAAGAACTACTTGCCAGATTCAGTATAGAACGGATACTAATTTTAGTTCCTCCATTGGTGCTAAAGCAGTGGCAGGAAGAACTTAACGAAAAATTTAATTTATCGTTTACCATTATAAACCGGGAAACATTACGGTCGGCTACTACCAACCCGTTTATTGAAAATGATTTCTGTCTTTCTTCCATTTACTGGGCGGCCCGGGATGATATTAAAAGTTTTGTAAATGAGGCTGATTTTGACTTGATAATTGTTGATGAAGCACATAAAATGGCCGCATATACCCATGGAAAAAGAAAAAAGAAAATAAGCCGGACAAAATTATATCAGTTGGGGGAAATGATTTTACGCCAGGCAGAGCACTGCTTACTGCTAACAGCGACACCACACAAGGGGGACCCAGAAAACTTCAGACATCTTATGAGGCTAATTGATCAAGATATTTTTTCTAACCTTAGCGCAACTGACTCACTGCGAGAAAAAAGTAATCCATTTATTATACGTCGGCTAAAAGAAAGCATGAAAAACTTTGACGGGACCCCGATATTCCCCAAGAGAATAACAAAAACCATTACATACAACTTGTCCGATCCGGAACTTGAGCTTTATGAGGCAGTCACAGATTACGTGCGGTATTATTTTAACAGAGCTATAAACAAAGGAAATAATAGTACGGCTTTTGCAATGATGCTTTTACAAAGGAGATTAAGTTCGTCCATAGAAGCCATTCATTTATCCTTAATACGTAGGAGAGATAGGTTGAATGAATTATTAACTAAAACACTTGATGAGCGTGAAAAGTATTTGCGTCAATTAGATAAAATTGATCTTGATGATTTTGATGATGAAGCAGCCGACTATCAGGAAAAGATTGAAGAAAAGCTGGAGCAGGCATTTGACAACATAGATTTGGATGAATTAAAAACAGAGTTGCAGAAACTAGATCAATTAATAGCTAAAACTTCATTTTTAAGGGAAAGCATCATCGAAAGAAAATATGAGGAACTTGAGTCAACACTTTTTGGTGCTAATGGTCTTTTGAATCAAGGGGAAAAGATTATTATTTTTACAGAAGCGGCAGATACTTTACGGTACTTAGAAAATAGACTGCTTAAACATCTACCCCAAGTTGCAAAGATTGTTGGTAATTATTCAATGGAAGAGCGGCGCCGACAAGTAGAACTTTTCCGTGATAAATGTCAAGTAATGCTTGCCACCGATGCTGGCGGTGAGTCAATTAACTTACAATTTTGCAACCAAATGATTAATTATGATATCCCCTGGAATCCCAATAAACTGGAACAGCGCATGGGGCGTATCCACCGTATTGGGCAGAAAAATGATGTAGCTATATTTAATCTTGTAGCTCAAAACACCCGTGAGGGTGATGTCATGATGCGACTATTGGACAAAATGGAACAAATGCGGGAAGATTTAGGTTCTGATCTTGTATATGATTTTATTGGAGATGTACTTGAAGAGCATTATGGTGATTTAGCTTCGTTAATGCAAGAGGCAATCATGAACCGTGAAGATCTTAATGAGATCATTGCCGGAATGGATAGGAAGCTAATGGAGGAGCATGAGAAATTAATAGAAATAGTAAAGCAGGAACGATTAAGTTCAGATGCTATTGACCTACCCGGGATGCGAAGGGAACAAAATGACTTGACTATTAAGCGCATTCCCACCAGCAGCTATTTACATTTTGTTAGTCATGTTTTAGAAAAGAACAAGGTTCGAGTATACGATTCTGCTGAAGGCAAAGTGAAGCGGATTGAACGTCTGCCAAAATTCATTCGCGATTTTGCTAGGAAACATAATATTCCAATATCAAAAGCTCATTCATATCGTTTTACCGGTTACAAAGATTATGAAACTGATCAAGTGGAATTACTTAGTTTGGACAAGCCAATATTCCAATTGAGTCTAGAACTGGCTAAAAATGAAAGCGAAAAGATAGCCTTAGAGCGATATACGATTTCTTACCCTGTCCCAGAACCTTTACAAGTGGAGATTTACGAGGTAGGTATCGTGGATGGGACAGGAAAAGAGTTGACTGCTGAATTAATTCATCTTGGTAAAAGGCAAGATGGTGCAGTAATTTCATTGGATCCATACTGGCTTTTTCAAGCAGATTTCGAAGGGGACTGCATAAAGTTAACTGAAGAGACAGAAGCTTCTTTAAAGGCAGCTTCATTTCAACTTGCTAAAAACGTGAGAGATCGCATCAAAGCTAAGAGAGAAAAGCAGTTAAACAAAATAAGTGAATTTCTGTATCGCGCGTTTGAGAAACAGTACAACGAAACGCTTGAGAAGCTTACTAGCTATCAGAGTGATAACGTAGACAATCGTAACAGCGCACTTATTAATCAAATGAGTGCAAAGCTTATTGATATTGAGGCCAGGCGAGATGAGCGCTTAGCTGAAATCGAGCGTCAAAAGAATATTGTCATGAAGCCCCCGAAGCGTGTCGTACAGCTGGAGGTAATGCCCAATGGTCAAATCATCAGAAGTTTTAATGTTGATTTTAAAGATATTGTTGAGAATTATGAACTAGCCAATGGGCGGCGGCTTATGAAAACGTATGATAATTTTGCGTTAGTTGATTTTTACAGTGAACGATATAATGGTGAACCACGGTTTATTATCATTTCCGAACAACCTAATCCGCAGTTTAGTGAGGAGTATATGGAACATCTGAAGGATATACTGGACAGAACTTATATATATGTCGTCCGGGAGGGTACGGTTGTTTCAGAAAAAGCAATGGTTAATGAGGTGACATTATGGTAGTTCATATTTCGTCTCGACTTACTTGGAATGATGCTGAATAATTATTTCTAGAGATCAGTACGATGGTGGGATTGAAAGTATAGAAGTTAAAAAGTAGCTAGGAAATATATTTCAGGTGAAGAGGTTAGTTGAATTAATAATTCTTAAAATTTTGGCCGTATTCATTATTTTCGAATACGGTTATGTTTATGTAACTTAAATTGGAGAGGAATTTACTGTTTTGTATTGAAAAATTTACAAGAGGAAGAAGTTAATAAATGAAAACTGATGCAAAGGTAATTATTATTAGACCAATAATTTTTGGTATAGCTTATAGCCCCTTGGCTCTGAAGAACCGGGGGGCTTTTTTGAAAAAAAGGGAGTGTAAATATTTTTTGATTATTCCTCAGTCAAAATATTAACTAATTTAATTATTTGTTGACCAGCATTAAAAAGCAAATCAATAGATTCTATTAATAAATTATCTTGTTGTGTTTCATCTTCTATCCATAATAGTAAATTCTCAGTGCCTGATATAATATTTTTAATACTTTTTAGGTAAAGAGATGAGATATTCTCCTGTATTTCTACTTCTGTTTCAATTTTATTCATAGTAGACATTAGTATTTTTAAGTTATCAATTAAATTTTTTAGTTCATTTATGGCAGGATCTAGAGAATCTTTTTTTGTATCTTGGGTTGTAAATTCATCATTTTTATCAATCATATCATTTAAGTAATTAACAATTTTTTGTAATGAACTAGCCATTTTGGGTAAATATGTAATAAGAGTATTAATTATTTCATCTTTACTAATAGGTTTCATCATTAACCCTCCTTCCGCAATGTGGGCAATAATTGTAGTCAATAGAAATAATTTTTCCACATAAACACTTTGTTCTAAAAATGCGCCCACAAGCTCCACATGTTAATCCGTTAGGACGCAAAGGGATATTGCAATTATTACACGCTTCTAATGCAAATGCATCTTTAATGGCGTATTCCACTTTTTTAATAATATATGTATTTTTAAGTTCTCCTATTTTTTCGTGTAAACGCCTTTTACTTATACATCTAGAATGGGTGCTTAATATAAGTCCACTTTCCATAACAAAATTGTGTCCTTTTTTTCTTAGTGCCTCTATGGCGATTTTGTCAATTTTTAAAGAATTAATACTATAAGGGATATTAAAAATTCCTTTATTTATTTTTTCGGTTTTTGTGGTCATTGGAACAATAATAACAACAGGAGATTTATGGTTCATTAAGTTATTAGAAATAATTAAAACCGGTCTAGATCCACCTTGCTCAGATCCTTCAACCGGTTCTAGGTTTGCCCAAAATACATCTCCTCTGTTAGGAAGGCTTTTAGAACTCATTTTTCATCAACCCAATCTATCATAAGTTTATCTAGTTCATATGATACTGCATTAAATTTCTCAGCTAAAATTTCTTCTTGATCAAAGTCATTATATGTTTTTTCTAATTCTTTAACATAATTTATGTCTTTTTCGATTTCATTTTCTAAGCTTTTTTTGTAAGAGTAGAGCTTGGCAAAAGCTAAACTTAAACTAACGGAAGTAGCAGATAGTTTTAATAATAATTCAGGTTTTTGCTTACATACCTTTACCATTTTTATCCCCCTCTCCCTCATCACTATTATCGACCTCCTTTCTGTTTTTGTCAAGTATGTATAAAATATTCTGTTAATTATATGTATTACTTTAGAAATATCTTATGAATAGTTTTACAGAAACTATCTTAATTTATACAGTAGAGTTTAAAATATTTAAAAAAGCATAAAAAATAGGGCAGTAGAATTGGTAAGGCGGAGGTCACCGGTTCAAATCCGGTCATGGGCTCCAGTGAAAACTAGCTATCCCAGGCCTTTTGAGGTCTGGGATATTTTTATTATTTTAGGATAATCTATGTTTAATTCTTGCCAAAGGCACAGACATTCAAATAGTTGTACCCCCAAAGATAACTTCATGAAGATATGAGCTACTTGGAGAATCTGGTTTCCAGCAAGGATGAACTAATTACCGCTTACACTTTTATTTTCTTGAGAATTAGGATTAATAATTGCATCAGCAAGTAATCCCGATATAATCAGTGCTTCTCCAAGCAGACCATATATTGTAGGAATTTCTGAGGCAAAAATAAATACCCAGACAGGATTTAGAACAGGTTCCAAAAGCGCTAGCATTGTTGCTTTTTGAGCAGTAGTAGTTTTTAACCCCCGGTTATAAAATATATAACCCAGGCCAAGCTGAAAAACTCCCAAACAAAAAAGTAATACCCAGGCTTTAATATCAATTTCAAACACACTAAAGAGCTTTGTAGGTGCTAACATCCAAATTAATGGTGCTGCCATCAAGTTACAAATACTGATGATACCTGTGCCATTTACCCCTCCTGCCCTCTGGAGCAAGGTAGTGGTAATGGCAAAAGCAATTCCACAATTTAAACCAACTAAATTTCCCAATGTACTTGTTCCTACTGCAGGTTCAAGTAAAAAAACAATGATGCCCGCCGCAATTATTCCTACCGGCAAAGCTTCTTTCCATGAAAACTTTTTGGATTTAATCAAAATTGCCATAAAAACCCATAAAGGAGCTGTAGATTGAAGAGCAATAGCATTAGCAGCTGCAGTCCATTTGGTTGCTGCTACAAAAGAAACCGATAACCAAGCATATGAGATGATAAGAGCAATTAATTCAAAATTTATTTTAAGTTCTTTTGGGCGAATAAAAGGCAAAAGCGCTATGCTCGCAAACCAGGAACGAAGTGCTGCAATAATAATCGGATCTAAGGGTAATATCTTTATTAATACCCCTCCCGTACTCCATAAAACTGCAGCTAAAGCAATGCTTCTGGGGCCTGAAATTACTTTGTCCATGATATTCCTCCAGTCAAAAAAATAGCTAATAGTTATATACACTCAACAAAAGCAGTAACAATCTTTACCTTATAGAGGTTGTTCGGCGTTGGCTCGACACCTCGCGCTGCTCATGTACATTAATGTATGCTCCTCTGCCTTGAATTTTTCGTGCATCATTTAAAGTACATCTTAATAATTTTTCTTTAACCCCTTCACATTATCAACTTCTTCAACAATATTTGTCAACAATCTCTTAACTGTGAATTGGAAAAAATTCTTTTTCTTAATAAAAGAGTGGGCATTTTGAACCCACTCTAAATTTTTAAAATTTTTCATAATGGTATAAAAATCAATTATGGATATAATCATTTTACATTTATGGAAGGAAATGGGCGAAACTGCTAGAATTGTTATCTATCGAGGAGGTAAAAAAATGCATGAAAAAAAGCTAGCCGAAAAAGAAATAAATGAAATCGTTAAAACTTATACGATTTCAACAAAAGTAAATTGCTTTGCCTTTGATGTATCTGGTGAAGTCTTAACATGCAAAGGGTACTGGGACAGGTCCACATTTTGTGAATTTGTGCAGGGGTTTGATTATGCCAGCGCTTGTAAACAATCATATTTTTATGGCGGGATACAATCAGATAAAATTGGAGAGACATACATCTATTTCTGCCCTTACGGGTTGGTGAATTGGACTGTACCGGTAATACAGGATAATAAGACAAAATTTTTTTTGACAGCAGGTCCGGTTTTAATACACAGGGTTGATGATTTGTTGATAAGAGATATCATTGAACAAAACCACTTGCTCAAGGCAAGATATCGCGAGGTTAGGGCAAGACTTGGGGAACTCGAAGTTGTAGAACCAGACCGTGTTAAATATCTTGGGGACCTTCTATTCCGGTTGGCTAAAAATTTAATGGTAGATAACATCTTAATTCTGGATAACCGGCGTCAGAAAAATATTATTAATAATGACATATCTGAAATAATTTGTGAATTGAAAAAAGAATTTCAGATTCAGAATATTGAGGGAGAGGTCAAGCAACTCTATCCTTTTGAAAAGGAAAAACAGCTAATATCAAGAGTCAGGGTTGGTGATAAAAAAGGCGCAAGAGAAATTTTAAATGAAGTACTTGGTTATATTTATCTTCATAATGAGTTTGAACTTGTAAAACTCAAAGCTATCAGCCTGATGGTAGTTTTAGCGCGTACCGCAATAGAAGTTGGCGCCAATCTTGAGATAATTTTTGGGTTGGAATATGTCAAGATGAGACGTATTTTGGAAGTTGAAGATATCAGTGTTTTAGCGGTAGAACTCGCAAAGGTTTTAGATGGATTTATAGAGTGTGCTTTTTCTTCAATTAATATTGAAAACAGGGATGTTATTTTTAAAGCTATGAACTATATCAGAAACAATTATGCAAATATCTCATTAAAGGAAGTTGCTGCCGAGGTAGCGTTAAATCCGACCTATTTTAGTAAGTTATTCAAGAAAGAAACCGGGAGAAGTTATACGGATTATTTAAATAAAGTCAGGGTAGATGTCAGTAAAAGACTTTTAAAAAAGGACTTACCTCTAGCTGAAATTGCACAAATGGTAGGATTTGGTGACCAGAGTTATTTTTCAAAAACATTTAAAAAATATGAAGGAATTTCTCCAAACAAATGGAGACAAAAAAACAACCTGTAAAAACAACTATAAATTACTTAATATAAAAAAATTCAAAATTAACAAAAAAATTTACAAGAATAATTTACATCTCTCCTATACAATTAAAGTAAGAACAGGGGTTAGAAAGGGAATGCTTATGACAGTTTTGGATAATATTAAGATTGCATTGCAGGAAGGCGAAGCGGAACAGGTTATAAAAGGTATTTGCGTTGCTCTTGATAACGGGTATGAGGCGGAGGAGATTTTAAATAAGGGGCTACTGGCTGGGATGAATTGTATAGCTGAAAATTTCAGGAAAAATATAATTTTCATACCCCATGTGCTCCTGGCTGCAAGGGCTATGGCTGCTGGTATGCAAGTTTTGAATTCCACCTTATCCTCTCGATTTGATAATTCAAATGGAGCAAAAGTTGTCATAGGCACTATTGAAGGTGATTTGCATGATCTGGGAAAAAACCTTGTGAAAGCTCTTCTTGAAAGAGAAGGATTTAAAGTTTATGACCTTGGCAGAGATGTTGCAGTACAGGAATTTATAAAAGCTACTCGAGAACTTAACCCTCAAATACTTGCCATTTCGGCTTCCTTAACTTCTACAATGGGAGGAATCAAGAAAGTTATTAAAGCGCTTGAAAAGGCAGGTTTAAGAGAAAATGTATATGTGATGGTTGGCGGAGTTCCAATTACTCAGACTTTTGCTAAAGAGGCAGGTGCAGATCTTTGTCCTAGAGATGCGAACGATGCAGCAAAAATTGCAAAAGAAATATTTTACAGCGCTACAAATGTTGACTTATCACTGATTTCATAAAAACAAATTAAATTTTAAATGATTGTTCGAAAAGGAGCACGATAGACACGAGAAGTTCAAGGCGGCGCAGACTTTGAGCAGCGGAGAAGTCAAGCCAACTTAAGACAATTCGAAGTGGATTTCGCGCGGACTTTTCGAACATCCTCTTTAAGGGGGGATGAGTTTTTATCTTCTTAAGCATTGGCAAATATTTTAAAAAAATAAAGGGGGTTAATTGGGATGACGATCAGGAATCGAAGAGCACACTATCCGCGTAAAGAAGGTTTTAGCTTGGATATGTTTACCGAGGAAGAACTTAAACAAATTCATTTTTCTACCCTTGAAGTACTATGGCAGGAAGGTATGCATGTAAATTCAAAAGAGGCAATGGATATTTTTGAAGATGGAGGTGCAGTCGTAGACCGCAGTGAAGGAAAAGTAAGGATTCATCCTTACATGGTTGAAGAAGCTATCAGGTCTGCCCCAAGTACAATAATATTGGCTGGGCGTAATCCGAAATATGACTGCGTACTGGACGGAAGCAGGGTCAGTTTTACCACCTTTGGAGCAGGGGTTTCTGTAATTGACCCTGAAAGTGGAGAGCTGCGTGATTCTACTAAGGATGATGTTGGAAAGACCGCTCTTTTAGCAGATTATTTAGAGGGAGTAGATGTTTATTCACATGCAGTGACTGCCAGAGATTGTCCCAGCTCGTCTGTTGACCTGCATGAGGCGGAAGCATTCTTGACTAGTACGAGTAAACACTGTCAGCATATTGACTTGACTTGCGGCGAAAATGCCAAAAAATATATTGAAATGGCTGCTACTATAGTTGGGGGCATGGATGAATTGAGAAAAAGGCCGATTATATCAGCTCTGACTTGTCCGCAAAGCCCTCTTCAGCTTCACAAGGAAAGCTGTGATATCATTATAGAATTTGCTAGGGCGGGCTTACCGATGAATGTCTTATCCATGGCAATGTCCGGTGCAACCTCCCCGGTAACGATAGCAGGTACCCTTGTAGTGCATAATGCCGAGGTCTTAAGTGGTATCGTACTTTCACAATTAGCATGTAAAGGCGCTCCTGTAATTTATGGAAGCTCTACAACTACCTTTGACCTGCAGTATGCTACTGCACCCGTTGGTTCTCCTGAACTGGGAATCTGTAACGCAGGTGTAGCAGCTCTTGCTCGCTATTACATGCTTCCAAGTTATGTTGCAGGGTCGTAGGCTGATAGTAAACTGTCTGATGTCCAAGCGGGATATGAAAAGACTATTACTGCTATGCTACCGGCTCTTGCAGGCGCTAATTTGATTTATGGTATGGGTATGCTTGAATTAGGAGTAACCTTTAGTTATGCTCAACTGGTTATAGATGATACAATTGCCAAAATGGTAAAAAGGGTAGTTCAGGGTGTGGATGTAACAGATGATACGCTGGCCGTTGACTTGATCAAGAGGATTGGTGGAGGAAGCGGCAAGCATTACCTTACTGAAAAGCATACAATTGATTACATGCATTCTGAACAATCCAGAGCTGGAATTTTTGACAGAAGGATGCGTCAAACATGGAAAATTGAGGCAGGTGGAAAGGATGCAGCTGAGCGTGCTGCGGAAAAAGCGCGTGAAATTCTTGCTACACATACTCCAGAGCCGCTGGACAAAGATGTCAGGAAACGCTTAAGAAAAATAGTTGAGAGCGCTGAAAAATAAAACCCGCTGATAATGTAAAGCAAGCATTTAAACCAGAAAGTGAAAATTGGAGGGATGTAGGCACATTCCTCCAATTTTTACGATTATTGTTGCCAAAATATTTATTATTATTATATAATAATAAATAATTAGTAAAAATCATATTTTCATATCATCCTGGGGGATGGATCGAAAAGATCGTGCGGACTCTAAATCCGTATAGCCGGGTGGAACTCCCGGATTCCCCGCCAAACACCAGAAAAATAAGTGACAGGTGGTCTGTCACTTATAATTTTTATCAATACTTATATATTTAATTGACAAGAAGGTGACCGTATGGCATATACCTGCAAAACTCTTGTACTGGATGAAATACTGGAGAAGGCGGATAAAGAAATTCCTCTTTCAAAGGAAGAAATTGTTTTTCTTTTGTGCTTGTCTGATAAAAAAGAAATTAAGAAAGTAAATGAAACTGCTTGTAAATTGCGAAAACGCTATTTTGGTAATAAAATATTTTTCTATGGCTTTGTATATTTTTCTACTTATTGTAAAAATGACTGTGCTTTTTGTTTTTACAGAAAGTCCAACACTAAAACAATCCGCTACCGTAAAAAAGCAGAGGAAATTGTCGAAACTGCAAAACGCCTCGCGGATTCCGGGGTACATTTGCTTGATCTGACAATGGGTGAAGACCCTGTGTTTTTTTCAGATGATTACAAAGGGTTTGAAGGTCTGTTAGATATTATCCGCTCTGTTAAAGACAAAACCGGGCTTCCCGTAATGATTTCCCCGGGAGTTGTCCCGGAGGAGCTTTTGAGAAAATTTAAAGAAGCGGGTGTTGACTGGTATGCTTGTTACCAGGAGACTCATAATAAAAAATTATATGAAAAAATGAGACTATATCAGAGTTATGAGGTGCGTCTCCTGAGAAAGAAAACTGCTCAAAAAATGGGATTTCTGATAGAAGAAGGAATACTGACTGGAATAGGAGATACATCAGAAGATGTTGCTAATTCCTTTGAAATAATGAAAGATTTAAATGCTGATCAGGTCAGGGTTATGAGCTTTGTGCCTCAAAAGGGTACGCCTATGGATGGATGGTCAACTCCGACTCGTCTCCGGGAGCTACTAATAATTGCTGCAATGCGCCTTGTCTTCCCTGACAGGTTGATTCCTGCATCGCTGGATGTTGATGGACTGAAAGGATTAAGAGACAGACTGCTAGCCGGAGCAAATGTTGTTACATCTATTATCCCTCCCCAGGCGGGTTTTGCCGGCGTTTCTCAGAGTTCTTTAGATATAGAGGAAGGAAATAGAACGGTAAATGGGGCGCTGCCTGTACTAAAAAATTGCGGACTTATTCCGGCGGACAAGATTGATTATATAAGCTGGATTCGCAAAAGGCAGGAGCAAAACAGAATCTAATGGCTTTTTACTAACTTTAAAATCGGAGGCGAAAAAATGAGCGGAAAAGCAAAAAAAAGATATTATCGCAAACACATAGACTTGTTTAAGCTATTACAAAAAATTAAGCTCTGGCCTTCTCGCAAAGGTATCCTACATGGAATTAAATCGATAAATATAAAAGGGAACAGGGCAGAAATTTTAACCCACTGTAATGAAAGATTTGTAATCAATAACTCAAAAAACAGTCGTGTATCTCGCTGGTTAAGAAATAAATGGTTTTTTGGGGTTTGCGGCAAATGCAAAGTGCCTGAATGGAAATTAGAAAAATATTCTTCAACGTATTTTAGTCAATATAAAGGGAGTAAACTTGAAAGCGGCGAGTGGCAGATAGATAATAAATCCTGAATTAAAAAAGCCGGCATACATACTCTAACTTTTATTTGACAGTAATTGTTAAATAATATAGAATATTGTGAGCAGGAAAATACCAATTTGTGTAGAATTGTGCATAAGGTTAATTTTAATTTTGAATGTAATGGAGGGATTTTGATGGCTACTAAGCAAAAGTTTGAAAGAACAAAACCCCACGTTAACATTGGAACTATCGGACACGTAGACCATGGTAAAACAACTCTAACAGCTGCTATTACATTCTGTTTGGCAAAAACAGGCGGAGCTCAAGCTACTGCATATGACCAAATTGACAATGCACCGGAAGAAAAGGAAAGAGGAATTACAATTTCTACTGCCCATGTTGAGTATGAAACAGAAGCACGTCACTATGCACACGTAGACTGCCCGGGACACGCTGACTATGTTAAGAACATGATTACAGGTGCTGCTCAGATGGACGGTTCCATCCTTGTTGTAAGCGCTGCAGATGGACCTATGCCGCAGACTCGTGAGCATATCCTGCTATCCCGTCAGGTAGGTGTGCCATATATAGTTGTATTCTTAAATAAAGCTGATATGGTTGATGATGAAGAATTAATGGAATTAGTTGAAATGGAAGTCAGGGAACTCTTGAGCGAATACGAATTCCCGGGTGACGACGTACCTGTAGTAGCAGGTTCCGCTCTCAAAGCACTGGAGTGTGGCTGTGGAGAAAGGGACTGCGAATGGTGCGGCAAGATCTGGGAACTAATGGACCAGGTGGATTCCTACATCCCAACACCAGAAAGGGATAAGGACAAGCCGTTCTTGATGCCGGTTGAAGACGTATTCAGTATCACAGGTCGTGGAACAGTTGCCACAGGTAGAGTAGAACGTGGCGTAGTTAAAGTACAGGATGAAGTTGAAATAGTAGGATTAATGGATGAACCCAAGAAGACAGTAGTAACCGGAGTAGAAATGTTCCGCAAGCTGATGGACGAAGCAGAAGCCGGAGATAACATTGGCTGTCTGTTAAGGGGTATCGACCGTAAGGAAATCGAAAGGGGAATGGTACTTGCTAAGCCTGGAAGTATCAATCCACATACCAAGTTCAATGCAGAAGTATATGTTCTAACCAAGGAAGAAGGTGGACGTCATACACCATTCTTTAAAGGATACCGTCCGCAGTTCTACTTTAGAACAACAGACGTAACAGGAGTAATAGATCTTCCTGAAGGCGTAGAAATGGTAATGCCTGGGGATAACGTTAAGATGGATATTGAACTAATCACACCAATTGCAATTGAAGAGGGCCTGCGCTTCGCTATCCGTGAAGGTGGCCGCACAGTAGGCGCTGGTGTAGTAAGCGGTATTAACGAGTAATAGATCATATTCACAGGGCGAGGGGAGACTTTCCTCTCGCTTTTTTTACTTAGGTTTAATAAAAAATAGCGCTTGGGAGAGTAAATTTTTGGGTATAATATGATAGATGTAGAAGCTTTTGTTGACATGCAATTTTCTTTGTGATAAATTATGTAAGGTAATGGAAAGTTACAGAGGTTTTAGGGGGTGGCACGGATGAGAATCGGTATAACACTCGAATGTACCGAATGTAAAAGGCGCAACTATAGAACTACTAAAAATAAAAAGAACAACCCGGATCGTATAGAAATGAAAAAATACTGCCCTAATTGCAGAACTCATACTATGCATAAAGAAACTAAGTAAATGAGAAGAACCCGGAGAAATAAGGATGTGAAAAAATGGCTAAAGCTGTATCGAAATCAAAAGATAAAAAAGGAAACCAAAAGCTAACAGAAAAAGTATCAAGGTTTTTTAGGGGTGTATGGTACGAACTCAAAAAGGTACACTGGCCTAATCGCAAGGAACTTGTAACATATGTTTCCGTTGTTCTCGTTTCTGTACTTATAGTTTCTGCCTTAATTTGGATTGTCGATTCTATTTTCAGTTTCCTCTTGGATTTAGTTATATAAATGAGATATGACACCCGTAAGTCAGGGGGGGTGAGAGCCTTGGTAATGTTTGATAACAAAGACCAGGAAAAAAAGTGGTATGTAGTACACACATATTCAGGATATGAAAATAAAGTAAAAACCAACTTGGAAAAAAGACTGGAATCAATGAATATGGAAGATAAGATTTTCCGTGTACTGGTTCCTGTTGAAGATGAAGTCCAGGTAAAGGACGGCAAGAAAAAAGTGGCCAAGAAACAGGTTTATCCGGGTTACGTATTGGTTGAAATGGTTTTAACCGATGATTCCTGGTATGTTGTGAGAAACACTCCTGGAGTTACCGGGTTTGTAGGTTCTGGAAATAGGCCCATCCCTTTGCATGATGCTGAAATTAAAGATATTTTAAAGCGAATGGGTGTCGAAGAAGCTAAGCCCAGGGTGGACTATGAGATAGGTGAAAATATTAGGGTTATCAGTGGTCCTTTTGAGAATTTTATTGGTACTGTAAAAGATATTGATGCAGATAAAGGCAAACTCAGAGTGATGGTTTCCATGTTCGGTAGAGAAACCCCTATAGAACTTGAATTTAATCAAGTAGAAAAAATGTAAGATATGAATTAAGGAGGTGCAGTATTAATGGCGAAGAAAGTTATAGGTTTAATTAAGCTACAAGTCCCTGCTGGCAAAGCAAACCCGGCGCCGCCAGTTGGTCCTGCTCTTGGTCAGCATGGAGTTAATATTATGGCTTTCTGTAAGGAATTTAATGAAAAAACTAAAAATCAGGCAGGTATGATTATTCCTGTTGAGATTACAGTTTATGAAGATAGATCATTTACATTTATTACAAAAACACCTCCGGCAGCGGTTCTTCTGAAAAAAGCTGCTGGAATAGAAACTGCCTCAGGAGAGCCTAATCGTAACAAAGTAGCTAAAATTTCAAAGGACAAAGTTAGAGAAATTGCAGAATTAAAGATGCCTGACTTAAATGCAGCCAGCGTTGAGGCAGCTATGAGAATGATTGAAGGTACTGCTCGCAGCATGGGTATTGAAGTAGAATAATTTTTAAATATATGTTCGAAAATGTGGGAGGATAAAATCCGATACTACCACAAGGAGGAATAATATTATGGGTAAACATGGCAAGAAATATCAAGAGGCAAAAAAACTAGTTGATAGGGAAAAATTGTATGACCCTGAAGAAGCGGTTGCTTTAGCTAAAAAGACTGCTACTGCTAAATTTGATGAAACTGTAGAAGTTTCTGTTAAACTTGGGGTAGACCCCAGACACGCAGACCAGCAGGTTCGTGGTACTGTAGTATTACCCCATGGTACTGGTAAGGAATTAAAGGTTCTTGTATTTGCTAAGGGCGAAAAAGCCAAGGAAGCTGAAGAAGCTGGAGCTGACTATGTAGGTGCAGAAGAACTGGCAGAAAAAATACAAGGCGGATGGTTAGATTTTGATGTAGCGATTGCCACTCCAGACATGATGAGTGTAGTTGGAAAGTTAGGTAGGATATTAGGTCCTCGCGGATTAATGCCTAACCCTAAAACAGGTACTGTTACTTTTGATATAGCTAAGGCTGTCGAAGAAAGTAAAGCAGGTAAAATTGAGTACAGAGTTGATAAAGCAGGATTGATACATGCGCCTATTGGTAAAGTATCATTTTCAGAAGAGCAGCTGTTGGAAAACTTTAATGTTTTAATGGGTGCATTAATAAAAGCTCGTCCCGCATCTGCCAAGGGGCAGTATGTGAGAGGAATTGCACTTGCTACAACTATGGGTCCCGGCATAAAGGTTAATAACCAAAAGGTTGGAAAATAAGTTGACATTACCTGGCCCATGTGATAATATACATCCCATGGAAAATTAAATATTTTTAAATTAACTGTAGACAGTAGGTACCTGAATGGTATAATGGCCAGTGCCGCCTACCGAGGTTAATACTGACAAGTTATGATGCGGTTTTCTATTGCCATTTTGTCAGCCTCTGCATGTCTGCAGGGGCTATTTTTATATTACCTACCGTAAAGGAGGTGTGTTAGTGAATAAAGCAAGGCAAGAAAAAGAACGGGTTGTTCAGGAAATAAAAAGTAAGCTTCAAAATTCAAATGCCGCAGTCTTAACAGACTACAGGGGCTTAAATGTTGCTGAAGTTACAGAGTTGAGAAAGCAGCTTAGAGAAGCAGGGGTTGAATATAAAGTGCTGAAAAATACCCTTGTTAAAATTGCTGCTAAAGAAGTTGGTCTTGAGGATCTGTTTCAGTATCTGGAAGGCCCAACTGCCATTGCCTTTAGCGAAGAGGATCCTGTTGCTCCCGCGAAGATTTTATCTAACTTTGCAAAGGAACATAAAAACTTAGAAATTAAGGCTGGTTTGTTGGAAGGTAATGTAGTTAGCATTGAGCAGGTAAAAGAATTGGCAGACCTGCCCTCACGAGAAGAGCTCATTGCCAAGGTCCTGGGTGGCTTGCAAGGGCCAATATCAGGTCTTGTCAATGTTCTTCAGGGACCTATTCGCAATTTGGTTTATGTGCTTGAAGCAATTAGAAAGGAAAAAGAAGCTCAAGCTTCATAAAGTAATGTAGTAAGTTAACCACTGAAAATAAAATTTAAAGTATAATAGGAGGTAGAATTAAATGGCTAAAGTACAAGAAATTATGGAAGCCGTTAAGGAAATGACAGTTTTGGAGTTAGCTGAATTAGTTAAAGCGCTTGAAGAAGAATTTGGAGTAAGCGCTGCAGCGCCTGTAGCTATGGCAGCAGTACCTGCGGCAGGAGGAGCTGAAGCTGCTGAAGAAGAAAAGACTGAATTTGATGTTGTTCTTACTAGCGCTGGCCAAAAGAAAATCAACGTTATTAAGGTTGTTCGTGAAATCACCGGTCTCGGTCTTAAAGAAGCAAAAGCTCTTGTTGATGGTGCTCCAAATCCTGTTAAAGAAGGCGTTGGCAAAGACGAAGCTGAAGAAATCAAGAGCAAACTTGAAGAAGCTGGCGCTTCCGTTGAAGTTAAGTAGTTTAATATCAAAATTTAATTTCAACCAAAAGACATCCTTTCAAAAGGAAAGGGTGTCTTTCTATTTTAGAACTTATGGTGGTACTTGCAGGGTACATTGGAACGAGTTCTAGTAAAACCCGGCAATTTTTTTTAAATTTTTATGATAAGTTTATAAAACAAAAATTGACAGTCTAATAAACTTGTGATATTATTTATGATTGGTATACTTATCCCTACTTTATGGATTAGAAGGCTTATTTTTACCTATTTACCAGATATTTGGGGATAAAAAATGAATAATTAGGCAATAATAGTCAGATAAAGGGATAAAACTGCCAATCTTTGAACGAAAGTCAAAATTTCTTTTCATTTGGCAGTATAATTATCTTAGAATAGTCCAATTTCTGCAAAATTCTAGTTTTTTTGGAAAAATATTTTAAAAAATTGGACAGTTGCTGTAGCGGTAAAAGTAGTTGTAATTGATATGGGGGTGACGCTTTAAATGGCCTATTCGGTCAAGGTAGGAAAGAGGGAAAGGTTGACATTTTCGAAAATTAATGAAGTACTGGAAATGCCTAACTTAATTGAGGTACAGAAAAACTCTTACAAATGGTTTATTGAAGAAGGATTAAGGGAAATGTTTCATGACATTTCTCCCATCCAGGACTTCACAGGAAATCTGATCTTAGAATTTGTCGATTATTTCCTGGGAGAACCAAAGTATGATGTTGAAGCTTGCAAAGAAAGAGATATGACCTATGCAGCACCTCTCCGAGTTAAAGTCAGGTTAATTAACAAAGAAACAGGGGAGGTGAAGGAACAGGAAGTATTTATGGGTGATTTCCCTTTGATGACTGAAAAAGGCACCTTTATTATCAATGGTGCTGAAAGAGTCATTGTTAGCCAGTTGGTAAGGTCGCCAGGGGTATACTATAGCGAGCAAGTGGATTCCAGTGGCGTTAAAATCTATGGAGCGACTATAATACCAAACCGCGGTGCCTGGTTGGAGTTTGAAAGTGATACAAATAAAAATATATCTGTTAGGGTTGATAGAACTAGGAAACTACCTGTAACTGTGCTCATTAGGGCTCTTGGTTACGGTTCAAATATCCAAATAATGGACTTATTTGATAATGATCCCAAAATACAGTTGTCACTTGAAAAGGATAATACAGAGAATACAGATGAGGCTCTAATAGAAATTTATAAAAGGTTGAGGCCAGGTGAACCCCCTACGGTTGATAGTGCAAAAAGCTTGCTTGAAACTTTATTTTTTGATCCCAGAAGATATGATTTAGGGCATGTTGGTAGATACAAAATACATAAAAAATTGCAGCATGGTGTTTTATATCAAGAAACGAAAGATGGCAAGAAGGAATATATCAAGCACCTTACTGTTGAGGACATTATAGAAAGTATAAAATACTTCTTGAAATTAATGGATGGCGAAAAAGAACCTGATGATATTGATCACTTAGGAAACCGCCGTTTAAGATCTGTGGGAGAACTTCTTCAAAACCAGTTTAGAATAGGTTTATCCAGAATGGAAAGGGTTGTTCGTGAAAGAATGACCATTCAGGATGTGGATGTTATAACTCCCCAGGTTTTAATTAACATCAGACCTGTAGTGGCAGCTATTAAGGAATTTTTTGGTAGCAGTCAGCTCTCTCAGTTTATGGATCAAACTAACCCTCTTGCAGAGCTTACCCATAAAAGACGACTCAGTGCGCTGGGTCCCGGAGGTCTTAGTAGAGAAAGGGCTGGCTTTGAGGTTAGAGACGTTCACCACTCCCACTATGGAAGAATGTGCCCCATTGAGACTCCTGAAGGGCCAAACATTGGTCTAATAAACTCTCTAGCTACATATGCCAGAATTAATGAATTTGGTTTTATTGAGACACCTTACCGCAAGGTAGACAAGGAAAAAGGCGTAGTTACGGATGAAATTCAGTATTTAACGGCTGATGAAGAAGATCAGTATATAATAGCGCAAGCAAATGCTCCCCTAGATGAAGAAGGAAGATTCATTAATGAAAAAGTAAATGCACGCTACGGACACGATATTCTCGTGGTAGATGCTAATAAAGTAGATTATATGGATGTAACTCCAAAGCAAGTTTGGAGTGTTGCTACAGCTCTTATTCCTTTCCTGGAACACGATGATGCCAACAGGGCATTGATGGGGGCTAACATGCAGCGTCAGGCAGTTCCTCTTTTAAATACCGATGCTCCCCTTGTGGGTACCGGAATGGAACATAAAATAGCCAGGGATTCCGGTGTAGTAGTAATTGCTAAAAATAGCGGTACAGTAGAAAGGGTTACCGGTGACGAAATAGTAATTAGAACTGATGCCGGTACGGTAGATAAGTATACTTTAACTAAATTTGCTCGTTCAAACCAGGGTACCTGCATTAACCAGAAACCAATTGTTACTCGCGGACAGAAGGTAGAAGCCGGTGAAGTAATTGCTGACGGTCCTTCTACCGATATGGGAGAACTCGCTCTTGGAAGAAATGTTCTGGTTGCTTACATGACATGGGAAGGTTATAACTATGAGGATGCAATTTTAATAAGTGAGAAGCTTGTTAAGGAAGATTACTTTACTTCCATTCACATAGAGGAATATGAAGCTGACGCCCGTGATACAAAATTAGGTCCTGAGGAAATCACCAGAGATATCCCCAATGTTGGTGACGATGCACTTAAGGATCTTGACGAGAGAGGCATTATTCGAGTTGGCGCTGAAGTGCGACCCGGTGACATTTTAGTTGGTAAAGTAACTCCCAAGGGAGAAACTGAATTAACTGCGGAAGAAAGACTTTTAAGGGCCATCTTTGGTGAAAAAGCCCGTGAGGTAAGGGACACGTCCTTAAGAGTACCCCATGGAGAGAGCGGTAAAATTGTTGATGTGAAAGTTTTCTCCAGGGAAAATGGCGATGAACTTGCTCCGGGAGTAAATCAACTGGTTAGAGTATACGTGGCGCAAAAAAGAAAAATATCTGAAGGGGATAAAATGGCAGGGCGTCACGGAAACAAAGGTGTAATATCCAGAATACTGCCTGAAGAAGATATGCCCTTTTTACCTGATGGAACCCCTGTGGAAATTGTCTTGAACCCGCTGGGCGTGCCGTCCAGGATGAATATCGGACAGATTCTGGAATGTCATATGGGTCTAGCTGCCAAGGCATTGGGTATTTATGTTGCTACTCCCGTATTTGACGGTGTGACTGAAGAGGACATCCAGGAATACCTGAAAAAGGCAGGCTTGTCTACAACCGGTAAAACCATACTGTATGATGGAAGAACCGGAGAGCCTTTTGACAGGGAGGTAACTGTAGGTTATACCTACATGTTAAAGCTTGCCCACCTGGTTGATGATAAAATTCACGCTCGTTCTACAGGTCCTTATTCACTTGTTACACAGCAGCCCTTGGGTGGTAAAGCTCAATTCGGTGGCCAGAGATTTGGTGAAATGGAAGTTTGGGCACTTGAGGCATATGGCGCTTCATACACGTTGCAGGAGATTCTGACTGTCAAGTCAGATGATGTGGTAGGACGTGTAAAAACATATGAGGCGATTGTCAAGGGTGAGAATGTACCGGAGCCGGGAGTACCTGAGTCCTTCAAAGTGCTTGTTAAAGAATTACAGAGTCTGGGACTTGATGTGAAAGTGCTCTCAGAAGAGGATACAGAAATTGAAATAAAAGAAGAGGAAGATGATATAACCCAAACAGCAAAAGAACTTGGCCTGGATATCAAGGGCGAAGAGGAAAAACAGTCAGATGAAGAGGAAGAAGACGATTCATCTCTAGAAAATGATGACGATGAAGAACCTGATGATGTTGATGATGAAGAAGTTTTAGAGCTTGAAGCAGAAGACCTTGATACTGAACTCTAACCCATAGAAGGGAGAGAGCCTATTGATAGATGTTAACAACTTTGAACGGATGCGAATTGGCTTAGCTTCACCTGAACAAATCAGGGCGTGGTCCAGCGGAGAGGTTAAGAAGCCAGAAACTATTAACTATAGAACACTTAAGCCCGAAAGAGAAGGGTTATTTTGTGAGAAAATTTTTGGGCCTACCCGTGACTGGGAATGTCACTGCGGTAAATATAAAAGAGTACGCTATAAAGGGGTCGTTTGTGATAGGTGCGGTGTTGAAGTTACCCGTTCCAAGGTAAGAAGAGAAAGAATGGGACATATTGAACTGGCTGCTCCTGTCTCGCATATTTGGTACTTTAAAGGGATCCCCAGTCGTATGGGTCTTTTGTTGGACATGTCTCCCAGGTCCCTGGAAAAGGTTCTATATTTTGTGTCCTATATAGTAATAGATGCAGGGGAAACTCCCCTCATGGAGAAACAGCTTTTAACTGAAACTGAATACAGGGAATATCGCGATAAATTTGGCAATAAATTTAAGGCTGGTATGGGCGCTGAAGCCGTTCAGGAATTATTGAGAAAAATAGATTTGGAAAAGCTTGCCCAGGAACTCCGCCAGGAGCTTAAGGAATCAAGCGGACAGCGTAAGATCAGGGCAATCAGAAGGTTAGAAGTTGTAGAAGCCTTTAAAAACAGTGGAAACCGGCCGGAATGGATGATCATGGAGGTTATACCCGTTATTCCTCCCGAACTGCGCCCAATGGTGCAGTTGGATGGAGGAAGATTTGCAACTTCCGACTTGAATGATCTCTATCGCAGGGTAATTAACAGAAATAACAGGCTAAAAAGGCTTTTAGACCTGGGTGCTCCTGATATTATTGTCAGAAACGAAAAAAGGATGCTTCAGGAAGCTGTTGATGCGCTAATAGATAACGGTCGTCGCGGAAGGCCCGTAACGGGACCGGGAAATAGGCCTTTAAAATCTTTGAGCGATATGCTGAAAGGAAAACAGGGGCGTTTCCGCCAGAATCTCTTAGGTAAAAGAGTGGATTATTCCGGACGTTCAGTTATTGTTGTAGGCCCTGAACTAAAAATGCATCAGTGCGGTTTGCCAAAGGAAATGGCGCTGGAACTCTTCAAACCCTTTGTAATGAAGCGGTTAGTCGATAAAGGTTATGTTCACAATATAAAGAGTGCCAAGAGAATGGTGGAAAGGGTTAAAGATGAAGTTTGGGATGTTTTGGAAGAAGTAATTAAAGAACATCCTGTCCTCTTAAACAGGGCCCCTACTCTCCACCGCCTGGGTATTCAAGCATTTGAACCTGTATTGGTTGAAGGCAGGGCTTTACAGATTCATCCCCTTGTATGTACTGCTTACAATGCGGACTTTGACGGGGACCAGATGGCTGTGCACGTACCCCTTTCCGCAGAAGCTCAAGCTGAAGCAAGGCTTTTAATGCTTTCCAGGCATAACATCCTTAATCCCAAAGACGGTCGCCCGGTAGTAACACCTACTCAGGATATGGTGTTGGGTTCATACTACTTAACTGTAGATAAGGATGGAGAAAAAGGAGAAGGAAAAGTTTTTGCCACCTATGAGGAAGCTCTGCATGCATATGAAAAGGGATTTGTGAGTCTTCATGCCAAAATTAAATGCAGGGTTTATGGAGAATTAATTGAAACTACTGTAGGTCGCTTAATTTTTAACTTTGAGATACCAATTCCCAGGGAATTAGGATTTTATAACATTGAAATGGACAAAAAGCAACTTGGTAAATTAGTGGCCCAGTGCTATCAAAAACTGGGTATCGATGCAACGGCGAGAATGCTTGATGGTCTCAAAGATGTTGGATATCACTATTCTACCAAGGGCGGCATAACAATTGGTGTAACAGATATTGAAATACCTGCTGCCAAGAAAGAAATTATATCTGAAACCGAGAAGGCAGTAGAGACGGTAGAAAGACAATACCGCAGGGGATTAATTACAGAAGAAGAAAGATATAATAAAATAACCAGCATGTGGAGTGAAGCCACTGAAAATGTCACTAAAAAACTGATGGAAACCCTAGACAGGTACAATTCAGTTTACATGATGGCAAATTCAGGGGCGCGAGGTAATGTCCAGCAGATTAGGCAGCTGGCCGGTATGCGTGGTTTGATGGCTGATCCGTCTGGTCGAATTATTGACCTCCCAATTAAAGCTAACTTCAGAGAAGGTCTTACTGTTTTGGAATACTTTATTTCCACCCACGGCGCCAGAAAGGGTTTAGCGGATACCGCTTTAAGAACGGCAGACTCCGGTTACCTGACACGACGACTAGTAGATGTTGCGCAGGATGTTATAGTAAGGGAAAATGACTGCGGTACAGAAGTTGGAATAGAAGTAGAAGAAGTAACTGCAGGTTCCGAAGTTATAGAAAAATTGGTAGAACGTATTACGGGACGCTATGCCAAAGAAGATATTGTTAATCCGCAAACAGGTGAAGTAATAGTAAAAGAAGATGAGATCATTACAGATGAAAAGGCACAGGAAATAGTAGAATGTGGTATTAAAAAGGTTAAAATACGCTCTGTTCTAACCTGTCGTACCCAATATGGAATTTGCCGCAAATGTTACGGTTTAAACATGGCTACGGGAAAACCGGTAGAAATTGGAGAAGCTGTCGGGATTATTGCAGCACAGTCTATAGGCGAGCCTGGAACCCAGCTTACAATGAGGACATTCCATACGGGAGGTATTGCCGGGGATGACATTACCCAGGGTTTGCCTCGTGTGGAAGAATTGTTTGAAGCCCGTAAACCCAAAGGCCAGGCTGTCATAACTGAAAAAAGCGGTACAGTTCATATCTTAGAAAATAAGGGGCGACGTGAAATAGAAATTTTAGGTTCTGATGAAAAGGTCAGCTATCAAATACCCTATGGATCTATCATTAAAGTAAAGGAAGGAGACAAGGTAGAGGCCGGGGATGAATTAACCGAAGGATCCGTAAATCCCCATGACCTTTTGAAAATAAAAGGTGTTAATGGTGTTCAGGTCTACCTACTGAAAGAAGTACAGAGGGTTTACAGGTTGCAGGGTGTTGATATCAATGATAAGCATATAGAAGTCATGATCAGACAAATGTTAAGAAAGGTAAAAATAGAAAATGCCGGAGACACTACACTTCTTCCTGGTAGTGTGATAGATAAATTTGAACTGGAAGCTGCCAATAGAGAAGTGGAAAAAGAAGGAGGTGAACCGGCAACTGCCAGACCGGTTCTCTTAGGGATAACAAAAGCATCCCTTGCAACAGAATCCTTCCTCTCGGCGGCATCATTCCAGGAAACCACAAGAGTTTTAACGGATGCAGCCATTAAAGGAAAGATAGATCCGCTCCTGGGATTAAAGGAAAATGTAATTATTGGAAAATTGATTCCTGCAGGTACCGGGATGGCTCGCTATAGGAATATAAATTTAGTAGAAAATAAAGAAGAAATGGACGAACAGGCTGTTGACACTGAATAATCTAGGTGTTATTATATACAAGTGTGTTAACAAGGAGGGATATTATGTCGCTCCAGGAAAGGATAGCAAGTGCATCCTTTAAAACTGTAGGTGCCAAGCAGACTAAAAAGGCTATTAATAATGGTAAAGTTCAGGTGGTCTTCGTAGCCCGGGATGCAGAAGCCCGGGTTACGGACCCTCTGATTAAGTTGTGTAAAGAGAAGGGTTTAGAGATTGTTTATGTTGATACCATGAAGGAATTAGGTGAAGCTTGCAAAATTGATGTAGGTGCAGCAACTGCTGGAATAGCAACTGAATGAGCCGGAAGGAGGTGGAGAAAAGTGCCAACAATTCAGCAGCTGATCAGAAAAAGCAGGCAAGATGTTATGGAAAAGTCTGATTCACCGGCTTTGCAAAATTCTCCGCAGAAGAGAGGCGTATGTACAAGGGTTTATACCACTACTCCCAAAAAGCCTAACTCTGCATTGCGAAAAGTGGCAAGGGTTCGTTTAACAAACGGTATAGAGGTTACTGCATATATTCCTGGCATCGGTCACAACTTGCAGGAGCACTCTGTAGTTCTTGTTAGGGGTGGTCGTGTTAAGGATTTACCTGGTGTTAGATACCATATAGTTAGAGGAAGCCTTGATGCTGCCGGTGTTGAGGATAGAAAACAGGGAAGGTCAAAGTATGGTGCAAAAAGGCCTAAGAAGTAATGTTTTGAATGTATAAAGCCCTTTATAAGTTTTGATAAAGGAGGGAAAAAGGAATGCCACGTAGGGGAAATGTACCCAAGAGAGAAGTAACACCTGACCCGGTGTATAATAGTACTGTAATTGCAAAACTTATTAACCAGATTATGCAGGATGGCAAGAAAAGTGTTGCACAACAAATTGTTTATGATGCATTTGAGATAATTAGAGAAAAAACGGGTCGGGATCCGATGGAAGTGTTTGACGAGGCAATGAAGAATATTATGCCTGTACTGGAAGTAAAGGCCCGTCGCGTTGGTGGCGCCAACTATCAGGTTCCTGTAGAAGTACGCCCTGAAAGAAGGCAAACTTTAGCAATTCGCTGGCTTGTGAATTTTTCTAAGGCCAAGAAAGGTATGCCTATGAAGCAAAGATTGGCCGTAGAAATTATGGATGCTGCTAACAACACAGGAACCACAGTTAAAAAGAAAGAAGATACACATAAAATGGCTGAAGCTAACAAGGCGTTCGCCCATTACAGGTGGTAAACAGTTAAAAACAAGCAGAGGGAGGGATATAAGTGGCCAGAGAATTTCCATTAGAAAAAACTCGAAATATTGGTATTATGGCCCACATCGATGCAGGGAAGACGACAACTACTGAACGTATATTATTTTATACTGGTCGAGTTCACAGAATAGGTGAAGTACATGACGGTGCAGCTACAATGGACTGGATGGAGCAGGAACAGGAAAGAGGGATTACCATCACCTCTGCGGCTACTACCTGTCAATGGAAGGAACATCGTATAAATATTATAGACACACCCGGGCATGTGGACTTCACGGTGGAAGTTGAGCGTTCATTGCGTGTTTTAGATGGCGCTGTCGCTGTATTCTGCGCTGTTGGTGGTGTTGAACCGCAATCTGAAACAGTATGGCGTCAGGCTGATAAATATGGAGTACCACGCATCGCTTATGTAAATAAAATGGACCGCGTGGGAGCAGATTTTTATAGGGTTTGTGAAATGATTAAAGAGAGACTTGGTGCAAATCCTGTTCCTATTCAGCTTCCTATAGGTTCTGAAGAAAACTTCAAAGGTGTAGTTGACTTAATTCGTAATAAGGCAATTATTTATCTCGATGATTTGGGAACAAAAAGTGATGAAACAGAGATTCCTGATGACCTAAAGGAACTTGCTGAAGAATATCGCGAAAAACTTCTAGAAGCAGTAGCCGAAAGCGACGAAGAATTGATGATTAAGTATCTGGAAGGCGAGGAACTGACAGTAGAAGAGATTAAAATGGGTATTAGAAAGGCAACGCTAGCTGTAAAGATAATACCCGTACTCTGTGGTTCTTCCTTCAAAAATAAAGGGGTGCAACCCCTCTTAGATGCAGTTGTTGATTTTCTGCCTTCACCAACTGATGTTCCGCCTATCAAAGGTGTTGATCCTGAAACAGGTGAAGAAGATAAGAGAGTTAGCGCTGATGATCAACCCTTTAGTGCACTGGCATTTAAGATTACTTCCGATCCGTATGTTGGTAGCCTGACATTCTTTAGGGTTTATTCCGGTGTGTTGAAGGCAGGTTCTTATGTTTTTAACTCTACCAAGCAGAAAAAGGAAAGAATTGGTAGGATCTTACAGATGCATGCCAACCATAGGGAAGAAATTCAGCAAGTAAGTACCGGTGATATTGCCGGAGCTATAGGCTTGAAAAACACCACAACAGGGGATACTCTTTGTGATGAGAAACATCCTATAGTATTAGAGTCTATGGAATTCCCCGAGCCGGTAATCGATGTTGCAATTGAGCCTAAAACTAAGGCTGATCAAGAAAAACTGACAATTGCACTACAAAAACTGGCGGATGAAGACCCAACGTTTAAAGTCACTACCGATCAGGAAACAGGACAGACCCTGATCTCCGGTATGGGAGAACTCCATTTAGAAATCATTGTTGACCGACTTTTGAGGGAATTTAAAGTAGATGCCAATGTTGGTAAACCGCAAGTTGCTTATAGGGAAACTATCCAAAAACCTATAAAAGCAGAAGGTAAGTTTGTCCGCCAATCTGGTGGTCGCGGGCAATATGGTCATGTTTGGGTTGAGTTTGAACCTGCGGAACCTGGTGAAGGATACAGCTTTGAAAGCAAAATTGTTGGAGGAGTTGTTCCTAAAGAATATATTCCTGCAGTTGATGCAGGTATTCGTGAAGCCATGGAAAGCGGAGTTATTGCAGGATACCCAACTGTAGATGTTAAAGCTACCTTGTATGACGGTTCCTATCATGATGTGGACTCTTCTGAAATGGCCTTTAAGATAGCTGGTTCCATGGCATTTAAAAATGCTGCCCCTAAAGCGAGTCCGGTTCTCTTAGAACCTGTCATGAAGATTGAAGTTACAGTGCCTGAAGAATATATGGGTGATGTAATAGGTGATTTAAACGGCCGTAGGGGTAAAGTTGAGGGAATGGAACCGCGTGCAGGCGCTCAGGTTATTAGAGGGTATGTTCCTTTGGCTGAAATGTTTGGTTATGCTACTGACCTCCGTTCAAAAACTCAGGGTCGTGGCAATTATGTAATGCAGTTTTCTCATTACGAACCTGTACCTAAAAACCTTGCTGATGAAATCATTGCAAAACGGCAAGGATAATTGATAAATCAAACTTTATTACCAATAAAATGTAATAAGGAGGAAAATTTAAGATGGCTAAGCAAAAGTTTGAAAGAACAAAACCCCACGTTAACATTGGGACTATTGGTCACGTAGACCATGGTAAAACAACTCTAACAGCTGCTATTACATTCTGTTTGGCAAAAACAGGTGGAGCTCAAGCAACTGCATATGACCAAATTGATAATGCTCCGGAAGAAAAAGAAAGAGGAATTACAATTTCTACTGCCCATGTTGAGTATGAAACAGAAGCACGTCACTATGCACACGTAGACTGCCCGGGACACGCTGACTATGTTAAGAACATGATTACAGGTGCTGCTCAGATGGACGGTTCCATCCTTGTTGTAAGCGCTGCAGATGGACCTATGCCGCAGACTCGTGAGCATATCCTGCTATCCCGTCAGGTAGGTGTGCCATATATAGTTGTATTCTTAAATAAAGCTGATATGGTTGATGATGAAGAATTAATGGAATTAGTTGAAATGGAAGTCAGGGAACTCTTGAGCGAATACGAATTCCCGGGTGACGACGTACCTGTAGTAGCAGGTTCCGCTCTCAAAGCACTGGAGTGTGGCTGTGGAGAAAGGGACTGCGAATGGTGCGGCAAGATCTGGGAACTAATGGACCAGGTGGATTCCTACATCCCAACACCAGAAAGGGATAAGGACAAGCCGTTCTTGATGCCGGTTGAAGACGTATTCAGTATCACAGGTCGTGGAACAGTTGCCACAGGTAGAGTAGAACGTGGCGTAGTTAAAGTACAGGATGAAGTTGAAATAGTAGGATTAATGGATGAACCCAAGAAGACAGTAGTAACCGGAGTAGAAATGTTCCGCAAGCTGATGGACGAAGCAGAAGCCGGAGATAACATTGGCTGTCTGTTAAGGGGTATCGACCGTAAGGAAATCGAAAGGGGAATGGTACTTGCTAAGCCTGGAAGTATCAATCCACATACCAAGTTCAATGCAGAAGTATATGTTCTAACCAAGGAAGAAGGTGGACGTCATACACCATTCTTTAAAGGATACCGTCCGCAGTTCTACTTTAGAACAACAGACGTAACAGGAGTAATAGATCTTCCTGAAGGCGTAGAAATGGTAATGCCTGGGGATAACGTTAAGATGGATATTGAACTAATCACACCAATTGCAATTGAAGAGGGTCTGCGTTTCGCTATTCGTGAAGGTGGCCGTACAGTAGGTGCTGGTGTAGTAAGCGGTATTAACGAGTAAATAAAAATTGCTACAGGGACCAGGGCGTTTGCCTTGGCCCCTGAAACTTGTCTAGATAATTAAAAAAAGATGGGGCGATGAAGTGAAAGGTTGCCGGACTTCAAGACGGGTAATTTTCACTGAGAACTGTCCGCTAAAATCGGGCGAAGGAGGTAAAGAAATTGGCTGGAGATAAAATTAGAATTCGTTTAAAAGCTTTTGATCATAATCTTCTTGACCAATCTTCTAAAAAAATAGTGGAAACAGCTAAAAGGACAGGGGCTAACGTTTCAGGTCCAATTCCACTACCTACGAAGAAAAGTATCTATACAATATTACGTTCCCCCCATGTAAATAAGGACTCCAGGGAACAATTTGAAATGAGAACTCACAAGCGTTTAATAGATATTGTTGATCCTACTCCCAAGACTGTAGACGCATTGATGCGTTTGGACCTACCAGCCGGAGTAGACATAGAAATTAAGCTCTAGTAAATGTGGATTGGAGGTGTAACAGTTGTCTAAAGCAATCTTAGGTATTAAAAAGGGAATGACCCAGATTTTTGACGAAAATGGCCAGGTGGTTCCGGTTACAGTGCTTGAAGCGGGTCCTTGCGTAGTATTGCAGAAAAAGACTGTCGAAACTGATGGCTACAATGCAATTCAAGTTGGTTTCGTAAAACAAAAAGAAAACAGGGTAAATAAGCCGCTCAAAGGACTTTTTGAAAAAGCTGGAACAAAGCCATTCAAATACATTAGAGAGTTTCGTGTTGACAATGTTGATGACTACGAAGTAGGTCAGGAAATTAAAGTTGATCAATTTGAAAGTGGCGATATAATAGATGTTACAGCAACCTCCAAAGGTAAAGGCTTCCAGGGAGGAATTAAGCGCCACGGATTCCAAAGGGGTCCCTCTTCTCACGGTTCCAGATATCACCGCAGACCGGGTTCTTTAGGAGCCATGGGCCCAGCTAGGGTATTTAAAGGACGTAAACTGCCGGGAAGAACAGGATTTAAGAAGGTTACAGTTCAGAATCTCAATGTTGTAAAGGCTGATCCTGAAAACAACCTGTTACTAATAAAGGGTTCTGTTCCCGGGCCTAACAAATCACTTGTAAAGGTTAAAAGCGCTGTAAAATCAAACGTATAAATTAGGGAAAGGAGGCAGCTGATCATGCCCAAAGTAGCTGTATACAATACAGAGGGGAACCAAGTCGGGGATATGGATTTAAATGACGATATTTTTGCCGCAGAAATTAATGAAGCTATTATGCATGATGTGGTAGTAATGCAACTGGCAAACCGTCGTCGAGGTACTGCTTCCACAAAAAGCAGAGGAGAAGTTCGCGGTGGTGGACGCAAGCCATGGCGTCAAAAAGGTACCGGTAGAGCAAGGGTCGGTACAACACGTTCTCCTATTTGGAGAGGCGGTGCCATTACATTTGGTCCTAAACCCCGAGATTACAGTTATGCGGTTCCCAAAAAACTACGTCGTAAGGCGGTTAAATCTGCTTTGACATGCAAGGTTAACGATGGTGAATTGCTGATATTGGAAGATCTTAAATTAGATGAGCCTAAGACAAAAGAAATGGCTAGAATACTTAAGAACCTTGATGTAAATAAAAAGGCTCTGATTGTTCTGGCAGATAAGGATGAAAATGTTATAAAATCAAGCCGCAATATACCTGGAGTAACACCAATTGCTGCAAATGCATTAAATGTTTATGATATTTTAAATCATAAGAACTTGGTGATGACTAAGGATGCAGTGGCCAGGATTGAGGAGGTGCTGGCATAGTGCTCGCCCAAGATATAATTATTAAGCCCGTTATTACCGAAAAAACGATGGGCTTAATGGAAGAAAACAAGTATACTTTTATTGTTGACAAAAGGGCAAATAAAATTCAAATCAAAAAGGCAATTGAAGAGCTTTTTGATGTTGAAGTTGACAAAGTGAGAACCATGAATCTGAAAGGCAAACTGCGCCGTATGGGACGTTATCAGGGTTATACTTCCAGTAAAAAGAAAGCAATTGTTACCTTGAAAGAAGGAAGTAGGATAGAATTATTTGAAGAGCTGTAAGTAGCCAGTTAACAGAGGAGGGAAATGTAATGGCTATTAAAAAGTTTAAGCCAACTTCTCCCGGACGACGTCATATGACTGTTTCTGCTTTTGAAGAGATTACAGCCAAAGAGCCGGAAAAAAGCTTGACAGTACCCTTAAAAAGCTCCGGCGGCCGTAATGCTCAAGGTAGAATAACAGTTAGACACCGGGGTGGTGGTCATAAAAGGCTATATCGTTTGATTGATTTTAAGCGTGATAAGGACGGAATTCCTGCAAAGGTTGCAACTATAGAATATGATCCCAATAGAACTGCAAATATCGCTTTACTTAACTATGTAGACGGAGAAAAAAGATATATCCTGGCCCCAAATGGACTTAAAGTTGGGGATCAAGTTGAATCAGGCGAAGATGCAGATATTAAGGTCGGTAATGCATTGCCATTAAAAAGCATTCCTGTCGGTACAATAATTCACAACATTGAGTTAAAACCAGGAAAAGGTGGGCAAATGGTACGATCTGCAGGCGCTGCAGCTCAATTAATGGCAAAGGAAGGTAAATATGCTCATGTAAGGCTTCCTTCAGGAGAAGTTCGCCTGATATTGCAGGAATGTAAAGCTACAATTGGTATGGTAGGAAATTTGGATCAGGAGAACATTACAGTAGGTAAAGCCGGCCGCAGCCGCTGGTTAGGTAAGAGACCGCACGTTCGCGGTGTTGTAATGAACCCTGTTGATCACCCCCACGGTGGTGGTGAGGGACGTTCACCTGTTGGACGTAACCCGGTTACTCCTTGGGGTAAACCTGCATTAGGTGCTAAGACACGTAAGAAGAATAAGCCTTCTGATAAGTATATTGTTAAGAGACGTAATAAATAATTTCCTCTGAGAAAGGAGGCGCACAAAAGTTGGGTAGATCACTGAAAAAAGGACCGTATTGTGATCCGAAACTGCTAAAAAAGATTGAAGAAATGAATGATAAAGGGGAAAAGAAGGTTATTAAAACCTGGTCAAGGCGTTCCACCATTTTCCCCCAAATGGTAGGGCATACAATAGCAGTGCATGATGGACGTAGACACGTGCCTATTTATATAACTGAAGATATGGTAGGTCATAAACTAGGAGAATTTGCTCCCACACGTTTATTTAAAGGACACGGAGCTCATACTGAGCGCTCTACTGCACTTAAGTAAAGGGCTATTTTTTGAAAGGGGGTACCATAATGGAAGCTAAAGCAGTAGCAAGATATATTAGGATTTCTCCTTATAAAGTTCGCCAAGTAGTGGATTTAATACGCGGTAAAGACTGCAAAGAAGCGCTTGCAATTTTGAAATTTACTCCTAAACGGGCTTCTAAACCCGTTATGAAGATTTTAAAATCAGCTATGGCAAATGCCGAGCATAACTATGAAATGGATGAAGACAATTTATATATATCTAAAATATATGTTGATGAAGGTCCTACTTTAAAGCGTTATAAACCAAGGGCTATGGGTCGTGCGGATATGATAAGAAAAAGAACCAGCCATATAACAGTTGTGGTTGCAGAAAAGGAGGTTTGATTGGTGGGTCAGAAGGTCAATCCCAAAGGCTTGCGAATCGGTATAATTAAAGACTGGGACGCAAGATGGTATGCTGACAAAAATTATGAAGATCTTCTTCATGAAGATATCAAGATTCGTCGTTATATAAAAAATAAGCTTTACACTGCAGGTGTAGACCGTGTGGAAATTGAAAGGGCCGCCGACAGGGTTAAAGTTAGCATTTATACTGCTAAACCCGGTATTGTAATTGGACGCGGTGGTTCAGAAATTGATGAACTTCGTAAAGAAATAGAAAAAATGACCGGTAAGCAGATCAATGTTAATGTAGTTGAAATCAAAAAACCCGAGCTCAGTGCACAACTTGTTGCTGAAAACGTAGCCGGGCAACTTGAAAGAAGAGTATCCTTCCGGAGAGCTATGAAGCAAGCGGTGAGCAGAAGCATGAGAATGGGGGCCGAAGGCATCAAAATTATGTGTTCAGGCCGTTTAGGTGGTGCGGATATGGCGCGTTCTGAATGGTATAGCGAAGGTAAAGTGCCACTCCATACTTTAAGGGCCGATATTGAATACGGTTTTGCGGAAGCTGACACTACCTACGGCAAAATTGGTGTCAAGGTATGGATTTATCGCGGAGAAGTTCTTCCGGAGGCAAAAGGTCAGGCTCAGGAAGGAGGAAAATAGTCATGTTAATGCCTAAAAGGGTAAAATGGCGTAAGCAACATAGACCAAAAGTTAGTGGAAAAGCTACTAAGGGAAATAAAGTTAACTTTGGTGAATACGGTCTGCAAGCTTTAGAGCATGGCTGGATTTCCAGTCGTCAAATAGAAGCCGCCCGTATTGCCATGACAAGATATATTAAAAGAGGCGGTAAGGTTTGGATTAATATCTTCCCTGACAGACCTCTTACTGCTCATCCGGCTGAAACAAGGATGGGTAAAGGTAAAGGTTCACCTGAATACTGGGTAGCTGCTGTTAAGCCAGGTCGCGTTATGTTTGAGCTTGCCGGTGTTCCTGAAGAGGTAGCACGTGAAGCTATGCGACTTGCTTCCCATAAGTTGCCCGTAAAAACTAAATTCGTAATACATCCAGGAGTGGGTGGTGAGGCCAATGAAAGCTAGCGAACTAAGAGAACTAACGGTAGAAGAACTGGAAAGAAAAGTGAGTGAATTGAAGCAGGAATTATTTAACCTGAGATTTCAACTGGCCACAGGTCAATTGGATAATCCCACTCGCATCCGTCATGTGAAAAGGGATATAGCTCGTGCCAAAACTATAATTACTGAAAAAGGATTTAAAAAAGAAGCATAAGAATCACTCTTAAAGGTTTAAATTTAGGATTTTAAACCAGATTTGTCCTGATACAAAGGAGGGAGTCCCTTGTCAGAGCGTAATCTTCGCAAAAAGCGGGTAGGAATTGTTGTAAGCGACAAAATGGATAAAACAGCTGTAGTGCAGGTTGAAACATTTGTACAACACCCGCTTTATAAGAAAACCATAAAGCAAAGTAAAAAGTTTAAGGCACACGATGAAAACAACGAGTGTGGCATCGGCGATAAGGTCGAAATTATGGAAACCAGGCCTCTTAGTAAGGATAAAAGATGGCGAGTAGTAAATATCTTAGAGAAGGCAAAATAATACACCGCCTAGACTGGAAGGGGGTAGAATCATGATCCAAGCCCAGACAATGTTGAATGTTGGGGATAATACCGGAGCTAAAAAGTTAATGTGCATAAAAGTACCCGGTGGAACAGGTCGTCGTTATGCTTCAGTAGGAGATGTGATTATTTCTACAGTTAAAGAGGCCACACCAGGCGGCGTTGTCAAGAAAGGTGACGTAGTGAAAGCAGTAGTGGTGAGAACTGTTAAACCTATTCGTCGTAGTGACGGTTCTTATATCAGTTTTGGTGAAAATGCTGCGGTAATTATCAATGATAACGGAGATCCACGTGGTACCAGGATTTTTGGGCCAGTAGCTCGTGAACTTAGGGAAAAGAACTTTATGAGAATAATTTCCTTGGCACCAGAAGTTTTATAGGCTAACTGGTCAAGTGGAGGTGAAATAATGGCGCAATCAAAGGTGCATGTTAAAAAAGGTGAAACGGTTGTTGTTATTTCTGGTAAGGATAAAGGCAAAAAGGGAAAAGTCTTAAGTGTAAATCCTAAAGAAAATAGGGTTATTGTAGAAGGCGTAAATATTGTTAAGAGACACACACGTCCTAACCAGCAAATGCAGCAAGGCGGCATCATTGAAAAGGAAGCTCCTATTCATGCTTCCAACGTTATGTACGTTTGTGATTCCTGTAAGGAACCCAGCCGCCGTGGTAAAAAGATTTTGGATAACGGGAAGAAGGTAAAGTACTGCAAAAACTGTGGTGCAGAAATAGATTAATGTTTCTCGAAGGAAAGGGGGTAATGTAAGTGGCCAGGCTAAAGGACATGTATTTGAATGAAATAAGACCGGCTTTAATGAAAGAATTTAACTTCAAAAATATCATGGAGGTTCCGCACCTTGAGAAGGTTATAGTAAACATGGGTGTAGGGGAGGCAACCCAAAATCCTAAAGCTTTAGATGGAGCAGTTGAGGACCTAACAGTAATTACCGGCCAAAAGCCGATAATTACTAAAGCGAAAAAATCAATAGCAGCTTTTAAGTTAAGGGAAGGAATGCCAATCGGAGCAAAGGTTACTTTAAGGGGAGAGAGGATGTATGAATTTGTAGACCGTCTTATCAATGTAGCTCTTCCCCGTGTGCGTGACTTTAGAGGAGTTTCTCCAAAAGCATTTGACGGAAGGGGAAATTATACCCTTGGCTTAAAGGAACAGCTGATTTTTCCTGAAATAGATTATGATAAAATAGATAAGGTAAGAGGTATGGATATCGTATTTGTAACATCAGCGAAAAATGATGAACATGCAAGAGCTTTACTGAGAATGATGGGAATGCCATTTAGGGAACACTAATTCCAAAATTCAGGAGGGAAATTAATGGCAAAAAAAGCCTTAATTGAAAAACAACAGCGCAAACCGAAATATAGGGTTCGTGCTTATAACAGGTGTAAAATTTGTGGTAGACCTCGTGCATATATGAGGAAATTCGGTATATGCAGAATATGCTTCCGCGAACTTGCATATAAAGGTGAATTGCCCGGCATTACCAAGTCAAGTTGGTAATTTGCTAGAGATGGAAGGGGGTAGTAGTTAATGGTAATGACAGATCCTATTGCGGATTTCTTAACCCGTATTAGAAATGCCAATACTGCATTAAAAGAAACTGTTGAGATACCCGCATCCAACAGTAAAAAAGCAATTGCTCAAATCATGAAGGATGAGGGTTATATAAAGGACTTCGAATATATTGAAGACGGTAAGCAGGGAATGTTAAGGCTATATTTGAAATACACTGATGATAAGCAGAGGGTAATCAGTGGACTTAAGAGAATTAGCAAGCCCGGCTTAAGGGTATATGCGAAAAAAGATGAGATTCCAAAAGTATTAGGAGGACTTGGAACTGCAATAATCTCTACCTCAAAGGGAATTATGACAGATAAGAAAGCTCGGGAAGCACAAATAGGTGGAGAAGTAATTTGCTTTATCTGGTAGAGACTCGTGATCCATGGAGGTGATTCGGAAGTGTCCAGAGTTGGAAGAAAGCCTATTCCAATTAAAAGCGGATTGGATGTAAAGGTAGACGGTAACGTTGTAACAGTCAAAGGACCAAAGGGAGAATTAAAGAAAGAAATTCACCCTGATATAAAAGTTGAAGTACAGGACAACGAAATTGTTGTTACTCGCCCTACAGATAATAAATCCCACAGGGCTTTACACGGACTTTCCAGAGCTCTGATTAATAATATGGTTGTTGGAGTTACTGAAGGGTTCAAAAAACAACTGGAAATTAACGGTGTTGGCTACCGTGCTCAAAAACAAGGCAAAAAACTTGTTTTAAATGTCGGATATTCCCACCCGGTTGAGATGGACCCACCAGAAGGAATTGAAATTGATGTTCCTAAGCCGAACCAGATTACTGTAAGCGGTATCGATAAAGAAAAAGTTGGTCAATTTGCTGCTCAGATAAGAGCCGTAAGGGAACCGGAACCATATAAAGGTAAAGGTATCAAATACGCAGATGAAAGAATTCGCCGTAAGGAAGGTAAGGCTGGAGCCTAAATAAGTAATGTTAAGCAAGTGTGAAGGGAGTGAATGCTGTGTATAAAAAGATTGACCGTAAGAAAGTTAGAGAGAAAAAACATTTAAGAATCAGAAATAAAATTATTGGCACTCCTGAGCGTCCCCGTTTAACTGTTTTCAAAAGCAACAAAAATATCTATGCTCAGATTATCGATGATACAAAAGGACACACCCTTGTTGCAGCTTCTAGCCTTGACCCAGCCCTGAGGGGTGAATTAGAGTCAGGTAATAATGTTGAGGCAGCTCGAAAAGTGGGAGAGCTATTAGCTAAAAATGCATTGGAAAAGGGAATTGAAAAGGTTGTCTTTGACCGTAGTGGATATATATATCACGGAAAAATTGCCGCTCTGGCAGATGGAGCCCGTGAAGGTGGTTTAAAGTTTTAAGATTTTAGTAAAAATGTTCGAAAAGGAGCAAAAGCAGACACAAGAAGTTCAAGGCGGTGAAGACTTCGAGCAGCGGAGCGTAGTAAATGCCTACGTGAGCAGCGCAGAAGTCGAACCAACGCAGAAATTCGCCGTGGATGGTTGGCGGACTTTTCGAACTACCTTATAAGTAAAAGGAGGGAAATTAATGTATATCGACCCACGAGACCTTGAACTATCTGAAAAGGTAGTTAAAATAAGCCGGGTAGCAAAAGTTGTAAAAGGTGGACGACGTTTTAGCTTTAGTGCCCTTGTTGTAGTTGGAGATATGAATGGCCATGTGGGGGCAGGACTGGGAAAAGCCGGTGAAGTACCTGAAGCAATTAGAAAAGGTATTGAAGATGCAAAGAAAAATCTGATAGAGGTACCACTTGTTGGCACCACAATTCCTCACGAAATAATTGGAGAATTTGGTGCAGGTAGGGTTCTTTTAAAACCGGCTTCCGAAGGTACAGGTGTTATTGCAGGTGGACCTGTCCGTGCGGTACTTGAATTGGCAGGTGTAAGGGATATCCTGACTAAGAACCTGCGCTCCGATAATGCTAATAACGTAGTTTATGCTACCCTACAAGGCCTTCAAAATCTAAAGAGAGCTGAAGAAGTGGCTAAACTTCGCGGTAAGAGTGTAGAAGAATTGTTAGGCTAGGGGGTATTACAGTGGCAAAGGTAAAAATAACATTGGTAAAGAGTCCCATTGGCTGCTCTGAAACACAGAGAAAAACTGTAAAGGCATTGGGTTTAACAAAGGTTGGTTCAAGTGTAGTTCAAGAAGATTCACCTACTGTTCGTGGCAATATCCGTAAAATTGAACACCTGCTTTCTGTAGAAGAAATTGATGCATAGGAGGTGTCCGCATGAAGCTCCATGAGTTGAAAGCACCAGAGGGTGCAAAAAAGAAAAGAACTCGCAAAGGCAGAGGCATTGGAAGCGGCTTGGGAAAAACTGCTGGCAGAGGTCATAAAGGTCAAAAAGCACGTTCCGGCGGTGGAGTTCGCCCGGGATTTGAAGGCGGTCAAATGCCTTTACAGCGTAGATTACCAAAGCGCGGCTTCACTAATATCTTTAAGAAAGATATAGTTGCCGTTAATGTTTCCGCACTCAATAGATTTGAAGAAGGAACAGAAGTATCTCCGGAATTACTGGTCAAGGAAGGTCTTGTTAAGAAGACCGGTGATGGAATCAAGATACTTGGCGATGGTGAACTGAAAAAGTCTTTAACCGTTAAAGCAAATGCATTTAGCAAGTCTGCAGTCGAAAAAATTGAGGCTGCCGGTGGAAAAGCTGAGGTGGTATAATGCTTGATACCCTGAGAAGCGCCATTAAGCTACCCGATTTGCGCCAAAAAATTGTTTTTACACTGCTGATGTTTTTAGTTTTTCGCCTGGGAGCACATATTCCAGTTCCCGGAATAAATACTGAAGCAGTAAAAGATTTATTAAGTCAAGGAACGATTTTTGGCTTCTTTGATATTATTTCCGGTGGTGCCTTTAGGAAGGTAACTGTTTTTGCAATGGGTATCATGCCTTATATTAACGCTTCAATCATTATGCAGCTTTTAACAGTAGTAGTTCCTTATCTTGAAAGATTGGCAAAAGAAGGCGAAGAGGGGCGTAAGAAAATCGTTCAGTATACTCGTTACGGAACTGTAGTACTTGGTTTTATTCAGGCCAGCGGTATGGCAGTTTGGATTTCAAAACAGCCGGGCATGCTGGAAAATCCTGGTTTCTCTGGTATTGCGGTTGTTGCCATCTCACTAACTGCCGGAACTGCATTTTTGATGTGGTTAGGTGAGTTGATAACAGAGCACGGGATTGGTAACGGTATTTCCTTGATAATTTTTGCAGGTATTGTTTCCAGGGTTCCTGCCGGGGTGGTAAGAATCTTTCGTGAGGTTTCTGCAGGTGAAACCAGTATCTTTGGAGTATTATTCTTCCTAATAATTGCTTTAGCAGTTATAGGGGGAATTGTTGCAATCCAAGAAGGTCAGAGGAGAATTCCTGTTCAATATGCTAAAAGGGTTGTAGGCAGACGGGTATATGGCGGACAGAGCACCCATATTCCGCTAAAGGTTAATCAGGCTGGTGTAATCCCTGTAATCTTTGCAATGTCAATTTTAATGTTCCCAACTACAATAGCGTCCTGGTTCCCTGAAAATGGGTTTGCACAGTGGATTATGGATGTGTTTAATTTTAGATCTATACCATATATGATTATGTATGCTATGTTGATCATATTTTTTACCTATTTCTATACAGCTGTTACCTTTAACCCGCAAGACGTTGCTGAAAATATGAAAAAGCACGGTGGATTTATCCCGGGTTTAAGGCCCGGAAGGCCAACTTCCGATTATATCGATAGGGTCTTAAGTAGGGTAACACTGGCAGGAGCTATTTTCTTAGTCTTCATAGCGTTGTTACCCAATGTGGTAATGGCTACTACAGGACTGAATGTTTACTTTGGAGGAACCGGACTCTTAATTGTTGTCGGTGTAGCATTGGAAACTATGAAGCAACTTGAATCCCAGTTGTTAATGCGCCATTATCAAGGCTTCATGAAGTAACTAGGGGGGAAAAGTATGCGTTTGATTTTAATGGGACCTCCTGGAGCAGGAAAGGGTACCCAGGCAGAGAAGTTGCAAAAGGAACTTTCCATTCCCCATATTTCTACTGGAGATATGTTTAGAAAAGCAATCAAAGAAGAGACCGAATTGGGGAAAGAAGCTAAGAAATATCTTGACTCAGGTGCACTGGTACCGGATGAAATAACTGTAGGAATAGTTAAGGAAAGACTCCAGGAACCTGATTGTAATGAAGGTTTTATGCTAGATGGTTTTCCACGCACTGTTCCCCAGGCAGAAGCACTGGAAAAAACCATGGCAGATTTAGATGAGAAGCTGGATGCTGTCATCTATATCAATGTACCCAAAGAAAAGCTTATTGAACGATTAACTGGAAGAAGGGTTTGTAAAAACTGCGGAGCAACATATCATGTCCAGTTTAATCCTCCCAAAGAAGAAGGAAATTGTGATGAGTGTGGCGGAGAACTTTACCAGCGCAGCGATGATACGGTAGAAACCGTTGAAAACCGCCTTAATGTGTATTTGGAAAATACACGTCCTCTAATTGATTACTACAAGGAAAAGGGAATATTGAAGGAGATTGACGGCGACCAAGGTGTCGATAAAGTATTTGAGGATATTCAAAATTACCTTAGGAGAGACTAGGTATGATAAACATTAAATCCCAGCGTGAACTCGAGTTCATGCAAAAGGCTGGTAGAATAGTTGCTGGTGCTCACAAGGCAGTGGAGCAGGCTGTTAGACCAGGGGTTACTACAAAGGAACTTGATAAAATTGCAGAAGAATATATTATCAGTCAGGGTGCCAAACCAGCCTTTAAGGGACTTTATGGATTCCCCGCAAGTATCTGTACTTCTATTAATGAACAGGTAGTACATGGAATTCCGGGTTTAAGAAAGTTAAAAAATGGAGATATTATTAGTATTGACATTGGTGCAATAATTGACGGTTACAACGGAGATGCGGCAAGAACAATTGCAGTTGGTGAAGTTGACGATAAGGTCAAAAAGCTGTTAGAGATTGCAGAACAATCATTATATGAAGGAATTAAAAAAGCAGTGGTTGGTAACCGTTTATCGGATATTTCCAATGCAATACAAACTTTTGTAGAGAGTAACGGCTTTTCTGTTGTAAGGGATTTTGTAGGGCATGGTATTGGCAGGAAAATGCACGAAGAACCACAAGTACCTAACTTCGGTCAACCTGGAAGGGGTCCGAGGCTAAGGCATGGTATGGTGCTTGCCATTGAGCCAATGGTTAATATGGAAAGCTATGAAGTTGAAACTTTGGCTGACAGTTGGACAGTCGTAACAAAGGACGGAAAACCTTCCGCTCATTTTGAACACACTGTTGCCGTTACCGATGATGGACCACAAATTTTTACAACGTTATAAAGTCACCCTTTCACAAAGTTGCACTCTCTATTTAGGAGCGTGTTCGACCCGGCACTTAACCCGACATTTACTTAAAGGTTAATCATTACTAAACATTACCGTTTGAAAATATTGAGTTAACCAATAAGATGACATAAGGTTAAGTGACGGGCGCGCGGACTTTTTGAACAACCTTTTCAGGGGAGTGTTCGAAAAGGAGCACGAGAGACACAAGAAGTTCAAGGCGGTGAAGGTTTCGAGCAGCGGAGCGTAGTCAAAACCTACGTGAGCAGCTTAAGACAACCAAGCCAACGCAGAAATTCGCAGTGGATTTCGCGCGGACTTTTCGAACAACCTTTTAAGGGAAATCGTTTTCGGAGGTGGAAAGGGTTGCAGTCTGACGTTCAAGTGGGACAGGTGGTAATTTCCAAAGCAGGTCGAGATAAAGGTCAAGCAATGATTGTCTGTGAAATATTAGATTCAAATTATATCTTTGTAGTAAATGGAGACAATCGTTCTTTAGAAAAACCTAAAAGAAAGAATATCAGACACGTTCAAAAAACCAATAAAATTTCCAAAGTGTTGGAAGAAAAATTTAATTCTGGGGAAAAACCGACTGATGCTCAAATAAGAGAAGAAATTAAAAGGCTTGTACCGGTTCAGAATACCCAAACTGGGGAGCATAAGGGGGGTAAACAAGTTTAATGGGCAAAGAGGATGTAATCGAAGTTGAAGGTACTGTATTGGAACCACTGCCTAATGCCATGTTTAAAGTTGAACTAGAAAATGGACACAAAGTATTAGCACATGTTTCCGGTAAAATTAGAATGAACTTTATACGAATCTTACCGGGAGACAAAGTCAAGGTTGAATTAACTCCCTATGACTTGACCCGGGGAAGAATTACGTATCGCTATAAATAGGACTTTTCGAACAACCTACTGAGGAGGGGTTACAGTGAAAGTCAAACCTTCTGTAAAGCCTATATGCGAGAAATGCAAAGTCATTAAGCGTAAAGGAAAGGTAATGGTTATTTGTGAAAACCCTAAACACAAGCAAAAACAGGGTTAAAACAATACATTAACAAAAATATAACACTGATCTAACAGTAAAAAAAGGTATCGTTATTATTAGAACTTAAGAGACTTTTCATTACAATTAAAATTTTAATTTTTAAAGGAAAACCGTGGAGGTGAATTAGTTGGCTAGGATTGCAGGTGTTGACCTACCTAGAGATAAAAGGGTAGAAGTTGCTTTGACATATATTTATGGTATAGGACGTTCAAGAGCAAAACAGATTGTAGATGAACTTGGAATAGATCCTCAAACAAGGGTGAAGGATTTAACAGAAGCTGAAGCAACTAAGCTCCGTGAAACAATAGACAAAAATTATACTGTTGAAGGTGACTTAAGGCGTGAAGTTTCACTAAATATTAAACGTCTTATGGAAATTGGATGTTACCGTGGTTTAAGACACCGCCGTGGTTTGCCTGTCAGAGGTCAGCGTACTAAAACCAATGCCCGTACTCGCAAAGGTGTTAAGAAAACTGTTGGCGTAAAACGCAAGTAAGAAAGGGGGATAACTTTCAATGGCTCGAAGAGGTGCACGTGCACGTACTAAGAAAAGAGACAGAAAAAATGTTGAAAGTGGTGTAGCCCACATTAAATCGACTTTTAATAATACTATTGTTACAATTACTGATAAACAGGGTAATACCATTTCCTGGGCTAGTTCGGGTGGCCAAGGATTTAAAGGTTCCAGAAAGAGTACTCCTTTTGCCGCACAGATGGCTGCAGAAGCTGCTGCTAAAGCAGCGATGGAACATGGTATGAAGGAAGTTGAAGTAAACGTAAAGGGACCAGGAGCCGGAAGGGAAGCTGCAATTCGTTCTCTGCAGGCTGCCGGATTAGAAGTAAATACAATAAAAGACGTTACTCCAATTCCGCATAACGGCTGCAGGCCACCAAAACGCAGAAGGGTTTAGGAGGTGTTTAGATCATGGCTAGATATAAAGAGTCGGTATGCAGATTATGCCGCCGCGAAGGTCAGAAATTGTTTTTAAAGGGCGACCGTTGCTATTCAGATAAATGCGCTATTGACCGCAGGCAGTATGCACCCGGCCAGCACGGTCAGGGCAGGAAAAAACTATCGGAATACGGATTACAGTTAAGGGAAAAGCAAAAAGCACGCCGTTATTATGGTGTTTTAGAAAGACAGTTTAGGAATTATTTTGCGAAAGCTGACAGGCAAAAGGGAATTACCGGTGAAAACTTGCTTGTTCTTCTGGAAAGAAGGTTAGATAATGTTGTTTACCGTCTAGGACTTGCAAGCTCAAGACCGGAAGCTCGTCAGCTTGTACGTCATGGTCATTTTACTGTTAATGGACAAAAGGTTAATATCCCTTCATACCAGGTTAGGATTGGAGATGAAATAGAAGTTAAAGAAAAGTCAAAGGGGTCTCCGAAATTTAAGGAAATAGCTGAAGCTGCAGCTCATAAAAACCCTCCCGCTTGGTTGGAATTGGATGCTGAAAACTTAAAGGGCAGAGTTATTGCAATGCCTACCAGGGAAGATATTGATGTTAATATAGAAGAACATCTCATTGTTGAGCTGTACTCCAAGTAATTAAGTAAATCAGACCCTGCTATGTCCAGGTTGTGAGAAGGAGGGTACTATGTTAGAAATAGAAAAACCTAATATTGAAATAGTTGAGAAAAGTAAAGATAACACTTATGGTAAGTTTATGGTGGAGCCGTTGGAAAGAGGTTATGGGATTACATTGGGAAATGCTTTGCGTAGAATACTACTGTCTTCTTTACCCGGAGCTGCAATAACTTCTGTAAAAATTGAAGGCGTACTCCATGAGTTTTCATCTATTCCTGGTGTTGTAGAAGATACAACAGATATAATCCTCAATTTAAAATCTCTTTCCCTAAAGCTTTTTTGCGATGAGCCCAAAACTATCCGAATTGAGGCTGAAGGAGAAGGTCTTGTTACTGCGGCAGATATTATTGCAGACAGTGACGTTCAAATCCTCAATCCGGATCATGTCATCGCCAATCTGGACACCAATGGTAAGCTAGAAATGGAAATGGTTGTAGAAAAGGGCAGGGGATACGTACCAGCAGAAAAGAATAAGAAAGAAGAAAATGTTATTGGGATAATCCCTGTAGATGCATTATTTTCACCTGTTTTGAAGGTGAATTATGCTGTGGAAGATACCAGGGTTGGGCAGGTTACTGATTATGACCGCTTAACCCTAGAAGTGTGGACTGACGGAAGTATTACGCCAGATGAGGCACTAAGTTCTTCTGCAAAGATATTAGATGACCATCTCAAACTATTTATAGGACTAACTGAGGAAATAAGTGATGAAGTAACTATGGTAGAAAAAGAAGAAGAAGAAAAAGATAAAGTCCTTGAAATGACTATAGAAGAACTGGATCTTTCTGTTCGTTCCTACAACTGTCTTAAGAGAGCAGGTATTAATACAGTAGATGAACTAATAAACCGTACAGAAGAAGACATGATGAAGGTCAGAAATCTAGGAAGAAAGTCCCTAGAAGAAGTAAAACACAAACTTGCGGAATTAGGGCTTTCATTAAAAGAGTCGGATGAATAGAATGGGAGATGAGCGATACTTGGGCTAAAAAGGAGGGAAACAGGAATGGCCAAAGCAAAATTGGGTCGCAGAGCAGATCATCGCAAAGCTATGTTGAGAAATATTGTTACTTCTCTTTTGCGAAATGAAAGAATAGAAACTACTGAACCAAAGGCGAAACTGTTAAGAGCAGAAGTTGATAAGATGATTACTCTTGCCAAGCGGGGAGACTTGCATGCACGCAGGCAAGTTCTCACCTTTATTAAGGATAAAGAAGTTGTAGCTAAATTATTTGATGAATTAGCTCCCAAGTATGAAGAACGCCAGGGAGGGTATACAAGAATCATTAAAAAGGGTCCTCGCCGGGGAGACGCAGCCCCAATGGTGCTAGTAGAACTAGTATAAGGACAATATCTTTACCAGCTTAAAAAGTCGGTTTTCACCGGCTTTTTCTTATAGAGTAAGCCAAGGGGACGGTTCTTCTGGCCCGCTTCTGACTCATTCATATGAGTCGAAAGAACCGTCCCGCTGACTCACTTCAAAAAGATAAACTTGCTCCAAGGGACCCTGTAAGTGCCGCTAGATGCTTAAAAGTGAATTCTAAGGAAGTAGTTCGTTCTCTGCTAAAGTTTACATAATATTGGAAATTTGGTGTTGGTTATGATTGTTTTTGATAAAGTTAGCTTTACGTATGGTGAGAACTTAATTTTAAAGGAAATATCACTTAAAATCTCACCTGGAGAGCTTGTGGCAATTGTTGGCCCTAACGGCTCCGGAAAATCAACACTCGTTAAACACATTAACGGTCTCTTATTACCCACTGATGGCGAGGTAACAATTGATGGTCTCAATACAAAAACAAAGGAACACTTATGGGAAATTCGAAGTCGCGTGGGAATTGTTTTTCAAAATCCGGAAAACAACCTGGTGGCAAGTACAGTGGAAGAAGATGTTGCTTTTGGGCCGGAGAATTTAGGTTACCCACCTGAAAAAATTGTAGCTTCCGTAAAAAAAGCATTACAGGCAGTAGGTATGGAACAATTCTCTAAAAGGCCCATCCAGATGTTATCTGGAGGTCAAAAGCAAAAGGTAGCACTGGCAGGGGCATTGGCACTGGGAAGTAAATATCTTATACTAGATGAAGCTACTTCCATGCTAGACCCACAGGGGCAGCAGGAGTTATTATCTGTTATACTAAAATTAAACAAGGAAAAACTGCTTTCTGTAATTATGGTAACCCATAACATAGAAGAGGCAGCATTAGCTTCAAGGATAATAGGCATTTCCGAAGGCAGGATAGCATTTGACGGTACACCCAGGGAAATATTTTCAAACAGTGACTTACTTGAAGAAATAGAATCTGAGCTGCCGGAAGTTACAAAACTGGGATATAGGTTGGAGTCACGGGGGTTAAATCTGAAAAACCCGGTATTATCGGAAGACGAGTTGGTGAAAAGGCTATGTTGCTCCATTTAGAAAATGTTTCTTATAGCTATAAACAAGGGACTTATCAAGTGAAAGCACTTAAAGATATTAATTTGAAAATTTACAGAAGCGAGTTCATTGGAGTTATGGGAGCCACCGGTTCAGGAAAATCTACTTTGATGCAGGTTTTAAATGGAATTTTACCTATCCAGGAGGGGAAAATCTATTTTGAAAATCAGGAAATTAAAAACAAGGATTTAAAGAAGTTAAGAAGAAAAATAGGACTCTTATTTCAATTTTCAGAGCACCAGCTCTTTGCTGAAACAGTGGAAAAAGATGTAGCATTTGGACCTCAAAACCAGGGAATTGCGGGTGCAGAATTATGTAAACTAGTACAAGAATCCCTGGAGGCTGTTGGACTATCATATCTTAAGTATAAAGACCGTTCGCCCTTTTCTTTAAGTGGTGGTGAACAGAGAAGGGTAGCATTGGCTGGAGTTCTTGCCTTAAATCCTCAAATACTAATTTTGGATGAACCAACTGTAGGGCTGGATTCACAGGGAAAAAAAGAACTTTTGAGTTTATTAAAGGAAATGCATCAAAAAGGAATTACTGTGATAATGGTATCTCATAAAATAGATGAGCTTATAAAACTTGCAACAAGATTATTAGTTCTTAAAGAGGGTAAAATTGTACTGGATGGACCTGTTGCTGAGGTTATGAAGCAAAAGGAAAGTTTACATAAAATGGGCTTGGAACTACCCCTAGGGCAGAAAATTTTAAAAATGCTCAAGGAGAAAAACGAAAATGTGCGGGATGATTTTTATTTAATGCAAGATGTTGAAAAAGAGATAGTTCGTTGTGCCAGGAGTGGTATCTTGTGTTCGAAGGATTGATTATAGGTTTATATATACCAGGTAGTTCCCATCTTCATAAGCTGGACCCCAGGACAAAATTAATTGGACTTATTCTTTTCATAATCTTATTATTTTTACAAACAAACTATTTAATTATAGCTTTAAATACAGTATTTTTAGGACTTCTCTTGATAATGGCAAAGGTTCCATTGAAAAGTTTTCTTAAAGGTTTAAAGCCCATACTGTTTTTTGCTAGTTTAACATTACTAATCCATCTTTTTTTCACACCTGGATCAACCCTCTTAAGCTTTGGCAAAATAACCATAACAAGTGAAGGAGCTTATAGAGGTGGATTAATGGCGACTAGATTGGTACTTTTAATCGGATACTCAACCATCTTAACATTAACAACTTCTCCTATCCAACTTACCTACGGTCTTGAAAAAATCTTAAACCCTTTAAGTAAAGCGGGAATACCTGTGACACAGTTTGCAATGATGGTAAGTATTGCTTTAAGGTTTCTTCCCACACTTGCGTTGGAAGCGGATAAATTAATTAAGGCGCAGGTTTCAAGGGGTGCACAGCTTAATGAGGGTAGCCTTATCAAAAGAGGCTATTCACTTGTTCCTATCATTGTACCTTTATTTGTCAGTACCTTTAGAAGAGCCGAGGAACTGGCAGTAGCTATGGAGACAAGGTGTTACGGTGGGGGGGAGAGAACAAGGATGTATGAGTTATCCTTCAAGAGGGTTGATTATATGGCATTTGGCGTGATGGTGGTGTATCTGGCAATGTTTTTTGCCCTGCAGTGTAATTTGCTGATATAGTATAGATAGCTATGACCCAGAGGGATGATTAGTATGCGCAATCTCAAGGTTACAATTGCATATGACGGTACAAATTTTAACGGCTGGCAGGTTCAAACCAAGCAGCGCCATGTGCGCACTGTACAGGCTACTGTCCAAAACGCTGTAAAGAAAATTTTTAAGGAAGAGTCTCAGATTACTGCAGCCGGGAGAACGGATGCAGGAGTTCATGCCAGAGGCCAGGTGATTAATTTTTACACGAAATCTTCTATTCCTGCCGATAGGGTTCCCTTAGCTTTAAATAGTGTTTTGCCACAAGACATAGTTGCTTTCAATTGCGAAGAGGTCGACGAAGCTTTTCATGCGCGCTACAGCGCTTATAAGAAATGGTACCGCTATGTTATTTATAATGACATGTTTCCGGATGTCTTCTCCAGGGATTATGCACATTTTGTTCGCTCTAAATTAGATTTAGAGACTATAAGAGCTGCCGCAAGTAAATTTAAAGGTACCCATGATTTCAGATCTTTTTGTGCTTCAGGTACTTCGGTACAAGATTTTGTCCGAACGGTTAAATCATGTAGGATATCTAAAAAAGGAAAATATCTTTTCATAGATGTAGCTGGAGATGGTTTCTTATATAATATGGTAAGAATTATTGCGGGTACCCTTTTAGAGGTAGGAAAAGGCAAGATAGCTCCTGAGGAGATTACAGAAATTATAGAAGCGAGGGAGCGCGAAAAAGCCGGCCCCACGGCGCCTGCTAAAGGATTGTATCTAATGAAAGTCTTTTATTGACATCCATTTTATAATTTAATACAATACATATGTATGAAATTGTCCACTAATCTAACCATGAGCCCCGGTTAGTTAAGTGATAATCTCAGCAGAGTATACGTGGTAAGGAGGGAAAAAAGTGCGTACTACTTATATGGCAAAGCCAAATGAGGTTAATAGAAAATGGTATATTGTAGATGCCGAAGGGAAGACCCTCGGTCGTCTGGCTACTTCAATTGCAACAATTTTAAAAGGAAAACATAAGCCTGAATATACACCTCATGTTGATACAGGAGATTACGTAATAGTAGTTAATTGCGAAAAAGTTTGTTTAACAGGTAAAAAGCTGGACAATAAAATGTACTATCGCCACACAGGTTATCCTGGTGGCTTAAAGTCTATGGACTATAGAACATTATTGGAGAAAAAGCCTGAAATGGCAATCTTTAAGGCCGTTAAGGGAATGCTGCCCCATAATAAACTTGGCCGTAAGATGATTAAAAAGTTAAAGGTATATAAGGGAAGCGAACATCCACACGCTGCTCAAAAACCTGAACCATTGGAAGTTAATGCATAAATCAGTTATTATAACGCATAATGAGGAAGGGAGGACGAATATTTTGGCACAGGTGCAGTTTTATGGAACTGGAAGAAGGAAAAAGTCTGTAGCTAGAGTTTATCTAACTCCAGGTGATGGAAAAATTACTATTAATGATCGTGATATAGATGATTATATAAATACAGAAACCCTTAAAAATGTTATCCGCGAGCCCTTTGAGGTAACTGAAAGTACAGGAAAATTTGATGTGATGGCTAAGGTTAAGGGAGGCGGAACTTCCGGACAGGCAGGAGCAATTCGTATGGGAATTGCACGTGCGCTCGTTGAGGCTGATGAAAATTTAAGACCTCAACTTAAAAAAGCAGGTCTCTTAACTCGTGATCCACGCATGAAGGAAAGAAGAAAATACGGCTTGAAGAAAGCGCGTAAAGCACCGCAATTCTCCAAGAGATAGAATGTCAAAGACGCCAAGAGAGGCGTCTTTTTTTACCTATCAGAAAGTATAAGTCCGGGGAGGCATAAATTCAACTAAGGCTTGCGCCTGCGTTAAAAACTTGGCGCAAACCAAGTTTTCATTTATCTAAAGGAGGGAATAAAATGATTACAAAAGCTATTATCGGGGGAACCGGGGTATATGACCTGGGGGAAAAAACTGAGGAAAAAAATATTACAACCAACTATGGTGAAGCAAAGGTTTACATTAAGGAAATCGCCGGACAAAAAATAGCCTTTTTGCCACGACATGGCGCTCAACATTCCGTACCTCCGCACCGTATAAATTTCAGAGCTAATATTTCCGCTTTACAAAAGCTGGGAGTTAAAGAGATACTGGCAACTGCTGCAGTAGGCTCAATGAACATGGATTTTCCACCTGGAAGCCTTGTTCTATTGGATCAATTTATTGATTTCACGAAAGCAAGGCCTTTGACCTTTTATGAAGGAGAAGAGGGTGTAATACATACTGACATGAGAAAACCTTACTGTGGGAGGTTGCAAAAAATACTCCTGCAAAAGGCAGCCACAAAAAAGCTTGAGTTAAAGCAAAAAGGAGTTTATGTGTGCGTAGAGGGACCTAGATTTGAAACGGAAGCAGAGATAAAGTTTTATCGCCATATCGGTGGAGATCTAGTAGGTATGACGAATGTACCGGAAGTTGTCCTGGCAAGGGAACTGCAAATGTGTTATGCAGCAGTGGGTATAGTTGTAAACTGGTGTAACGGGGTAGTTCCTGAGGATATATCCCATGATGAAATAATTACTATAATGAAGGAGGCTAAAGAAAAAATTTCCTCACTGTTTATCAAGGTCTTCACTGAGCATAATGAAAATGGCGCCTTCGAATGTAATTGTCAAAATTGTTTAATTGAGCTCTAATGGGCGATAAGACATTGACTCAAGCCTTATGCCAAGTAGATGATATTATAAATGGTACTAATACAGTTCCCCTATGCATAAATTTAGAAAGAAAAATGGGCAGGGGGTTTTATTATGGGAATAAGGGGTTTTTATGCTTTTCGAATCAGATACAGGTTCCTGGCAGCAGTACTTTTATTTGTAGTGGTTTGCTTTACAGGATACTGGCATATTGCTAACCTGATAGAAAAAAGAACAGTTGAAGCAATGTCCTGGGTTGTAGCAAATAAAGTGATTGCAATTGATCCGGGACATGGGGGATATGATTGTGGCGCCATAGGGCCTGGAGGAACAAAGGAAAAAGATATTACACTTGCTGTTTCCAAAAAGTTAGCAAATCAGCTTAGCCAGGCAGGCGCCCTGGTAATTCTTACAAGGGATATGGATATGGACTTTTTAACACCGGGGCCCGGAACCAAGAAAAAGAGGGATTTGGATAATAGGCTGAAAATAATTCGGGAAAATAATGCTGAAATTTATATCAATATTCAAGCAAATTCCTTTGGGACCCGTTGGACCGGGGCACAAACTTTCTATAACCCCAAATCTGAAAAAAATAAATTGCTTGCAGAATGTATCCAGGAAGAACTAAAAAAGGTTTCCAATACTGATAGAGAGATCAAACCTGATTCCAGCACATATATGTTAAAGACCATTGACATACCTGCTGCTTTAGTTGAGGTAGGGTTTATTTCTAATGTATTTGAGGAAAAAAAATTAAATAACCCGAAGTATCAAGAAGAGCTTGCATGGGGGATGTATACCGGTATTATAAAATTTTTACTGGACCATTAACCCCCTTTTGCTGGCTCTTTTTTTGGGGTAAACTAAACATAAAAGGAAATTAGCAGGTGATGGAAATGACAGAAATTTATCTTGATAATAGCGCCACTACTAAGCCTTTAAAGACAGTTGTAGAGGAAATGCAGAAAGCTTTAGAGTATGTATATGCTAATCCTTCTTCACTTCATGGAATGGGTGTGGAAGCGGAAAAGATATTAAGGCAGGCGCGGGACAGGGTAGCAAAGGCTTTAAATGTATCCTCCAGGGAAATATTTTTTACTTCAGGAGGGACTGAAGCTAATAATTGGGCCATTATTGGGGGCGCTTTTCAGAATAAGGGCAAAGGTAAGCACCTCATAACTTCTGAAATTGAGCATGCTTCAGTTTTAGCAGCTTTTAAGAAACTTGAGGAAGAGGGATTTAATGTATCATACATTCCGGTGGATGAAGAGGGAGTCATTAAGCTGGACAAACTACAGGAAGAGCTAACGAAAGAAACAATACTGGTAAGTATTATGCATGTTAATAATGAGGTAGGCTCAATGCAACCAATAAGTGAAATAAGTAAAATACTAGAAAAGTATGATAGGAAGCCACTCTTTCATGTGGATGCCGTCCAGAGCTTTGGGAAACTTCCACTTTCGCCACAGGAAATGGGTATAGATTTGCTGACAGTCAGCGGACATAAAATTCACGGTCCTAAAGGTGTAGGAGCGTTATTCATACGAAAAGGTGTTAACATAAAACCTCTCCTGGTTGGGGGCGAGCAGGAGGCTAACTTGCGGGCCGGAACAGAAAATGTGCCAGGTATAGTGGGAATGGGCAGAGCTGCGGAAGAAGCTGAAAGATCATTTGCAGAAAATGTGGAACACCTTACAAAAATAAGGGATACTTTTCTTGAAAAAATAAAGCAAATAGAAGGGGTTCATATTAACGGCTCCCCTGAAAAAGGAGCCCCGCATATTGTAAATATTTACTTTGAGGGAATAGAAAAGAGCGAAGTACTTATCCACATCCTTGAATCATATGGTGTTTATGTCTCCAGCGGTTCAGCATGTCATTCCCGCAGGCCGGAAGCCAGTCATGTCTTGAAAGCAATGGGCCTGGCTGATAAAAGGGTAAATGGTTCCATAAGAATAAGTTTTTCAAAACTTAATGAAGAAAAGGAAATTGCAGAAGCTGTTAGAATAATAAAAGAGTCAGTAGAGGAAATGAGAAGTTACTAGGAGGTTAAAATATGCAGGAAAAATGGATACTGGTGCGGATGGGAGAGATTAGTCTTAAAGGTAAAAACCGTTACATTTTTGAAGATATTCTTATTAAAAATATTAAGGATTCTCTGGCGGATTTAGAAGATAGAGAGATAGAAAAAGCATATGGCAGAATATATATAGAAGCTAAGGATGACTTTAAAGAGGTGTCTGAGAGGCTGAAGAATGTATTTGGTATAGTTTCCTTTAGTCTTGCAGTAAAAACAGACTTAAATATGGAAGCTATCGAAAAAAGCGTACTGCGGGTGATGGCAGAATTGGACGCATCAACCTTTAAAGTTGACTGCCGCAGGCCTAATAAAAAATTTCCGGTAAAATCCCCTGACATCAGTCGTCAGGTTGGAGGGTACATCTTAAAAAACCTTTCCGGCTGGAAAGTGGACATACATAATCCTCAACATTTATTAGAAATAGAGGTTCGAGATGAGGGAGCTTATATTTATACCGGCAGTGTTCCCGGACCAGGTGGTCTACCTGTTAGGTCAACAGGAAAGGGTATTTTGCTTCTTTCCGGAGGAATAGACAGTCCTGTAGCAGGCTACCTAGGAATGAAACGCGGCGTTGAGCTGATTGGACTTCACTTTCACAGCTTTCCATTTACAAGCCAGCGTTCCAAAGAAAAAGTAATAGACTTGAGTAAAGAGCTCTCAAAATATTGTGGTACATTTAAACTCTATGTAAACCATTTTACAGAGATCCAAAAGGAAATTAGAAAAAAGTGTCCGGAAAAGTTCTATGTAACAATAATGCGGCGTATGATGTTTAGAATAGCACATCGAATAGCCCAAAAAGAAGGAGCTCTGGCAATTTTCACAGGGGAGAACCTGGGACAGGTGGCAAGTCAAACTCTGGAAAGCATGCGGGCAATTAATGAGGTGACCGATTATCCCGTTCTTCGCCCCCTCATAACAATGGATAAACAAGAAATAATAAGGATGGCGGAAAAAATAAATACATATGAAATTTCAATTAGGCCTTATGAGGATTGCTGTACGCTTTTCTTGCCTAAATACCCGGCCACCAAGCCCAATGTGGAAAGCGTAAGGCAGTCTGAGGAGGAACTCGATATAGAAAGGTTAATAGAAGAATCTCTGGAAAAAACTGAAGTACTCCAGGTAAAAGGAGTGTGAAAAGCAAATGAAGGTGCATTTGATGAAAACAACCATGGGCTGGTCTGCTGCCTGTTTTTCTACAGAAGGACTCCTCTTATTGACTTTACCCTGTGAAAGTTTGGAAGCAGCAATGGCTGAAGCATGGGAAAACTTTAATCAGCTTATGGTGTGCGGTGAGGTTTTTTCATCCCGCTTACAAGCGAAGGATAGAGCTTCACAAGCATACAAGCATATAGGTTGTATTGCTCTTTGGTGGATTATTTTGAACATGGCAAGGACGACTTTGATGTCCCAATAGATTGGAGTATCACCAGTGACTTTGCCAGGAATGTTTACCAGGTAGTAGCTTCCATTCCTTACGGTGAAGTGCGTACATATAGCTGGGTAGCTGAGCAGCTAGGCAAGCCAAAGGCTGCTCGTGCCGTAGGCCAAGCATTAAAAAGAAATCCTTATCCACTGGTTATCCCCTGCCACAGGGTAATTGCAGCAAATGGTTTAGGTGGTTTTGGCGGGGGGCTAAAGATGAAGAAAAAATTACTCAGCCATGAGGGGTATAAGTTTACGGGGATAGAGACGGGGTAAGTATAACTATACCAAAACTTAAACTAAATCAGGAGGTGAATTATATGGGTGAAATTGTCTTTGCGGGATTTGTCCCCCATCCTCCTCTTATAGTTAAGGAAATAGGGGGAAGAGAAATTGAAAAGGTTAAGAAGACGGTCAATGCCATTGAAGAGTGGGCGGAAAGTCTGGCCTCTCAAGAACCGGATGTGCTCATTTTTATCACTCCTCATGCAACAGTTTTCCAGGATGCCATTGGTATCAATATGGAGCCGGAACTAAAGGGTTCATTTGCTTCCTTTGGAGCTCCCGGGGTAAAATTTCATAAAAAGAATGATCTTTCCCTGGCCAGCGCAATCAGGAATAAAGCCCTGCAAAAAGATATAACAATTGCATCAATTGATAGTGATTTAGCAAGAGAATACAGAATTGAGACGGCTCTGGATCACGGGACAATGGTCCCCCTCTATTATATTGAGAAAAAGGGAGTTGATTTCCCGCTCGTAGTTATTTCCATGGGATTCTTAACATTTAAGGAGCTTTATTCCTTTGGAATAGCTCTTAAGGATGCTGTTCAAGAAAGTGATTTAAAGGTGGGGATAGTTGCAAGCGGGGATTTATCCCACAGGTTAACTCCGGATGCGCCTGCAGGTTACGATGAAAAGGGAAAGGAATTTGATGAAAAAATAGCTGCTTATCTTAAAAACAATTCATTCCTGGATATTTTAGAGCTAGACAATGGCCTTATAGAAAGGGCCGGAGAATGTGGCTTGAGGCCGCTGATTATGCTTTTAGGTGCATTAGACGGTTGCAATGTCCGGACTTCTGTACTTTCCTATGAAGGTCCCTTTGGAGTTGGCTACCTTGTTGCCAGATTTGATATAACGGGTGAAGCAGCATCCCTTTTTGAAAAATACCTGCAGGATAGAAAAAACAAGTTTCAAAAAAAACGGGAAAGCGAATCCTTACCGGTGCAAATTGCAAGAAAAAGCCTTGAAAAGTATTTAAGGGAAGGAAAATATCTCGAGGCTCCTGAGGATTTACCCGCTGAACTTCGAGAAAGGGCCGGTGCTTTTGTATCAATTAAAAAGGAAGGAAGCCTGAGGGGTTGTATCGGAACGATCCGGGCCACCCAGCCCAACGTTTGTGAGGAAATAATTCACAATGCCGTTAGTGCCGGTGTGAGGGATCCGAGATTCAACCCTGTGGAACCGGAAGAACTTCCGGAACTGGAATTTTCAGTTGACATCTTAATGCCGGCTGAACCGATTGATTCGATGGCAGAGTTAGATCCTAAAAGGTACGGTGTGATAGTTAGAAAAGGCGGTAGATCGGGACTTCTTTTGCCGGACCTTGAAGGAATAGATACAGCAGAGGAACAGGTAAATATAGCGCTTAAAAAAGCAGGAATCAGCCCCCATGAAGATTATAGAATGGAAAGATTTCTCGTTAAACGTTATCGCTAGGAGGATTCGATAGATGCAGAGAGCACAGCGCTGGGATTATAAAAAGGATGATGTAGTGGAATGTTATCTCTGCCCCCATCACTGCACCATCAGGGAAGGGAGAGCCGGGCGCTGCCGGGTGAGGGTAAACAATTCGGGAACTCTTTATAGTGAAAATTATGGCAGGATAACGGCAATAAACGTAGATCCCATAGAAAAAAAACCGCTCTATCACTTTTATCCGGGGAGTTCCTTACTTTCCCTGGGGACCTTTGGCTGTAATTTTCATTGCAGCTTCTGTCAGAACTGGCAGATAGCCCATGGAGAACCTGTTGCCAAGGAGATGACACCACAGGAAGTTGTGGAATTGGCTGTGAGAGCCCAAAAAAGGGATGGCTCTATCGGAATTGCATATACCTACTCGGAACCCTTGATGTGGTTTGAATTCGTTAAGGATGTAGCACCCAGAGTGAAAGAAAAAGGGCAGGAAAATATCCTGGTTACCAATGGCTTTATTGAAGATGGGCCCTTAAACGAGCTTTTACCATATATTTCTGCGCTTAATATAGATGTCAAAGGATTCACATCAGAGTTTTATAGAAAGACAGTAAAAGGTGACTACAAACCTGTTTTAAGAACTGCAGAAATCTCTAAAAAAAGCGGCTGCCATGTGGAAATTACAACCCTTCTGATTCCAGGCTTAAATGATAGCAGTGAAGAGATAGAAGATCTTACTAGCTGGGTTGCATACTCTCTGGGAAAAGATACACCTCTCCATTTTTCACGATATTTTCCAAATTATAAAATGGACCTGGAACCTACCCCTCTTGAAACCATGGAAAGGGCGCGAGAAATTGCTTTACAAAAGCTGGACTATGTTTATTTGGGGAATGTACCGGGAACCAGGTGGAGTAATACTTACTGCCCTGGATGCGGAAAGATTCTAATTGAAAGGCATTTCTACAGTACCAGGGTGTATGTTGATAAAGATGCGAAATGTAAAGAATGCGGTAAAGAAGTTAACATAATAATGTAAGTTTGCCAGGTAGGAGAGTGATTTTATGGAGTTAAAGCAAATTGCGCTGCAAACCCTTAAAAATTGTATGGCTGTAAAGGAAGGGGAGGAA
>Ga0182240_100058_pt1 | contig 59402 bp, 53 predicted proteins | sample hydfrates4_PW_90_FD_145594 | JGI IMG/M metagenome (GOLD analysis project Ga0182240, IMG submission 145594) | Subsurface microbial communities from deep shales in Texas, USA - hydraulic fracturing test 4_PW_90 | ecosystem: Environmental > Aquatic > Deep subsurface > Shale gas/oil reservoir >...
CTGGTAACCCACACTATTATCTCATATTGGAAATTGTTTGTCCAGCGGGACTTTGCGAAAAAATTTTCTCCATCTACCGGACTATTCCTTACTAATCTTTAAACTCTAAAGTTGTGCGTCAGTTCTGGATGGTTACGAGAGGATTTTTAACCAGCGGTAAGAATAGTATATTACTATAAATAAACCTGGAGGTGATGCGGTGGCTCCCAAAATAGGCGTTTTAATGGGAGGGCGTTCCGCGGAGAGGGAAGTTTCTTTACGCACCGGAGAGGCAATCTATAATGCTCTTGTTAATAAAGGTTTTAATGCTGTAAAAATTGATGTGGACTTTGATATAGCGGAACAGCTGAAGGGTCAGAAAATCGAACTGGCGTTTATTGCCCTACACGGGCGGTTCGGGGAGGACGGTACTATTCAAGGCCTCTTGGAAATGCTGGATATTCCCTATACCGGTTCCGGTGTATTGGCCAGCGCGCTGGCAATTGATAAAATTGCCACTAAAAAAATTTTAACCCATGAAGGCCTGCCCACCCCCGGTTTTTCCGTACTGGAGCGTAGTCGTTACCGGAGAGGGGACCCCGGAAAAATAATTGCGGAAATATTATCCATGCAGAAACCGCCACTGGTGGTAAAGGCTCCAACCCAGGGCTCCACAATCGGTACATCCTTCGTCCATAAAGAAGAAGAACTCATTCCGGCACTGGAAGAGGCCTTTAAGTTTGACCCCTGTGCCTTGGTGGAAAACATGGTGGAAGGCGTGGAAGTTACAGCTTCGGTTTTGGGTAATGAGGACCCCATTGCCCTACCTTTAATTGAAATATATTCCGTTACCGGCGTATACGACTATGAGGCTAAGTACACTGTGGGGCTCAGCGATCATATTATTCCTCCACGCATACCGGACGAACAACAGGAAGATATTAAAAGGCTGGCGGTGGAGACATTCAAAGCTCTTGGCTGTCGCGGTTTGGCGCGGGTGGACTTTATAGTTGACCGGCGAGGGAAGCCAACAATTTTGGAAGTCAACACCATCCCGGGAATGACAGAAACCAGTCTCTTCCCCGACGCGGCCCGGGCAGCGGGCTTATCCTTTGAAGATTTAACAGAGAGAATTGTAAATCTGGCTTTGGAGAGTTGATATGTATATTACACCGGAAAAACTGGCGAGAACCATTGACCACACGCTATTAAAACCTGAGGCAACCAGGGCGCACATCACACAATTGTGCGCCCTGGCCAGGCAATATAACTTTAAAACCGTGTGCATCAACCCTTTCTTCGTAAAACAGGCCGCCCGGGAACTATCCGGCACCAATACGGGTGTTTGTACAGTTGTGGGCTTCCCTCTGGGGGCAACAACCACTAAGATAAAAACTGCCGAAGCTGTACAAGCTCTTTTGCAAGGGGCTTCCGAGATAGACTTTGTCATTAATATCGGAGCCTTGAAGGGCGGGGATGATAAAACAGTGGAAGCCGATATGTTTAACATTGTTCAGGCCGTAAAAGAAAAATCCCCCCAAGCTTTGACAAAGGCGATTATAGAAACATGCCTATTAACTCGGGATGAAAAAATAAAGGCATGTAAAATAGCCTTAAAGGCCGGAGTTGATTTCGTTAAGACATCAACCGGTTTTTCCGTGGGCGGGGCTAAAGTGGAAGATATCAAACTGTTGAAGGAAATAACCGGCTCCAGCGCCGCTGTAAAAGCTTCCGGCGGCATCAAGGATCTTGATACAGCCGTAAGAATGCTTGAAGCCGGGGCAGACAGGTTGGGTACAAGCTCGGGAGTGGAAATTATGAGGGAGGTAATAAAGTCATGACCGTTGAATTTCGCCGGGAATACAACAAAAGTTTCTTTGTTGACCCCAAAAAGGGGGAAAAGTCGGTCACCAGCGAGGTTCGCTATGATCCTTTAACAGGCCATATTTCCAGGGTCTTTCCTTTTAGACGCTTGATTACCCACCGGCACGACTGGGAACCCTTTGTAGAAGAATCACGCAAAAAGTTTTGCCCCTTTTGCCCGGAAAGCCTGGAAAAGGCCACGCCGCGATTTATGCCGGATTTTTATTCCCAGGAACATATCCGTGTGGGTAATGCCGTTGCGGTACCTAACCTGCACCCTTATGAAAAATACGCCTCCGTGGTGGTTATGTGCGAAGAACATTACGTTCCCATGGGGGATATTCACCAGGACATGATTGTGGAGAGCTTTCAGGCTTCGCTGGAATACCTGAAGACAGCTCAGAAATACGATCCCCAGGGAGCCAGCTATTCCTCGCTGAATTGGAATTACATGCCCTACGCGGGGGGCTCCATTATCCATCCTCACCTGCAGGTTCTGGCGGGCCCCCAACCCGCTACTTATGATAGAAAAATGTATGCCGCCGCAAAGGAATACCTGAACCAAAACGGTGAAAGTTTTTTCAACCAATTAATTGAGGCCGAGAGAAAGGAAAAGGAACGTTACCTGGGGCAAACAGGTGATGTACACTGGATGGCTACCTTTGCCCCCCGGCACGTCGCCGATATAACGGGGATTTTGCCCGGAAAATCAACTATTTGGGATTTGGATGAAAATGACCTGCAGCAAATCGCAGCAGGGATGGTTAAAGTAGCTCAATATTACGACAGTATTAATATGCCTTCCTTTAACGGGGCTCTCTATTTCGGGCTGCAGGGGGACAAAAGCTTTTCTTTGACCATCCGTATGGTGGGCCGTTTTACTATATTTCCTTTGGTGGGCAGTGATATAACTCACATGCAGGTACTTCATGATGACCCGTGGACCGTATTACTCCCTGAAAGCCTGGCGGAAGGATTGAGGCCCCTTTTTGCAACCAATGATTGATAAATACCTCTGGATGCTGATTTTCTAGTTTATTGACTGATTAGTGCAGGAATTCACCAACAGGAGGCGAACTATATAAAATAATAACCAAAAATTTATCAGCATTTTATGGAGGTGTATTCAATGGCACATCGCTGCTTAATGTGTGGAAGAATAGTAGAGGAAACAGAATGGAAGAATAAGGATGAAGAGGATGAGGATATGCCTCAGAAGGCACCGTCTTTCTGTTATCGCTGCCAGGCTAAAATCAGAAAGGAATCCGATGACGTCCAGAAACCGTCTAAACCCATGTGATTATTGCCCGGCCCGGTAAACCCGGGGGCAGACAGGGAGGTATATAATTGCGGCAAAACCAGCGTAGGATATTTATCGTTATTGCTGTTATAGCTGTTCTAGTCATCAGTTTTTTCAAATGGGGAGTAGGCCTCTACGTTGACCTGTTATGGTTTAAGTCCATAGGATATAGTTCGGTATTTTATACAATTTTACTTTCGGATTTGGGATTGAGGGTGGCCACGGGGACCCTTGTTTTTGTGATACTGCTCATCAACTTGCTCTTGACCCGTAAACCTCTGCTGGAGGCTATTAATACTTCCCGCCGCCGGGAAGAAGACGAGGTTATTACTTTACACCAATCACCACTGGGAAAAATCATAACCACCAAATCAATAACGTTAGTATATGTTCTTGCCAGTTTAGTTTTGGCTTTTTTGATCAGCGCCGCCGTTAAAGACAACTGGATTATCTTGCAGCAATATTTAAATGCATCATCGTTTGGAATACAAGATCCCATTTTCGGCAAAGACGCCGGCTTTTATACTTTTAAGCTACCGTTTTACCAGTTTATTTACCAGGTTTTATTATGGGTTATATTATTGTCCGCCATTGCGGTTGCGGCGGTTCATCTCTTTAGCGATTCCGCCCGCAGCGGCTTGACCAAAATTTTCAATTCAGTTACAGCCAGATTGCACCTTTCCGCGCTGGCGGCAGTCTTTTTCGCAATTAAGGCATGGGGTTACAAATTGCAGCAATACTTCCTCATGTTTTCCGGAGATGGAGTTGTTTTCGGGCCCGGCTATACAGATGTTCACGCCCGTTTGTTGGGATTAAAAATTTTGGTTATTATCTCTCTCCTGACGGCGGTCGTTATACTGGTAAATATATTTATGAAGCGTTTCAAAATGGTCTTGTACAGTATTGGAACGCTGCTGGTTGTTTCTATTTTAATAGGCAGCATTTACCCTGCCGCAATTCAGAATTTTATTGTTTCTCCTAATGAACTGGTAAAGGAAAGCCCGTATATAAAAAATAGTATTGAGTTTACACGCTACGCGTATAACCTGGACATCATAGAAGAGAAGGCCTTTCCCGCCGGACAAACCCTCTCTCAAGAGCAAATCAATCAAAACCCGGAAACCATTAACAACATTCGTTTATGGGACTGGAGACCTTTAAGTGAAACTTACAGCCAGTTGCAGGAAATGCGCCCCTATTATGAATTTAAAAATATAGACATTGACCGGTATGTGGTGGACGGTGAGTACAGGCAGGTAATGCTGGCCGCCAGGGAACTGGACCAGACCAAGCTGCCCGCCAGAGCCCAGACATGGATTAACCAGCGGTTGAAGTACACGCATGGTTACGGGCTGGCCATGAGTCCCGTTAACGAGATCACCCGTGAAGGACTACCCGAGTTCTTCTTAAAAAACATTCCCCCCGCGGGAAATACAAATCTGCAGGTGAAAAGGCCTGAAATATATTACGGTGAGGCCACTGACCAGTACGTTATTGTTAATACTTCCACGTCAGAATTTGATTATCCCATCAGCGGGGATGAAAATGCATCTACAATGTATGAAGGTAAAAGCGGGGTTACGGTCAATTCCTTTTTCAGAAAGGCAATCTTTGCTTTGACTTTTGCTGATTACAGATTATTACTTGCTTCCGATATACAGAACGACAGCCAGATATTGTTCCACCGCAATATAAAGGAAAGGGTTCCCAAAATTGCACCGTTTTTAAGGTACGACGGTGACCCCTATTTAGTATTAAGTGAGGGAAAACTGTACTGGATGTGGGATGCTTATACCACCAGTAATATGTTCCCTTATTCGGAGCCGTTTAACGGAAGGGAAAACTATATACGGAACTCTGTCAAGGTTGTAGTGGACGCTTATAACGGAGAAGTAACATTTTACGCGGCGGATCCTTCGGAACCCGTTTTGAATACCTATAAAAATATTTTTAAGGATTTGTTCGTTCCTTTGGATGACATGCCGGAGGATTTAAAAAGTCATATCCGGTATCCGGTGGATATGTTTATGGTACAGGCTGAAAAGTTTACCCTTTACCACATGACAAATCCCGAAATGTTTTATAACAAAGAAGACAACTGGAACATGCCCACTGAGCAATACGGTAGAGAAGAACAACCCATGGAGGCTTACTATACCATAACCAAATTGCCGGGAGAAGAAAAGTCAGAACTGGTACTGATAATGCCCTTTACCCCTAAAGACAAAAAGAATATGATCTCTTGGCTCGCGGCCCGGTCTGACGGTGAAAACTACGGTAAAATGCTGGCTTACCAGTTCCCGAAACAGGAATTGGTATACGGCCCGATGCAAATTGAGGCCCGCATTAACCAGGATACGGTAATTTCGCAGCAAATATCCCTGTGGGATCAAAGGGGTTCATCGGTAATCAGGGGTAACCTCCTGGTTATTCCGGTGGAGGATTCGCTCCTCTACGTGGAGCCCCTCTACCTACAAGCCGAACAGAGTAGAATGCCTGAGCTGCGCCGTGTCATAGTGGCTCATGGCGACAGGATAGTTATGGAACCCACACTTGATATAGCACTAAAAAGAATATTTGGTGAGGATACCGGTACGGTACAGCCGCCTGAAGGAGAACAACCCCTCGATCCGGGGGAGGGAATTCTTCTAACCAATCCGGAATTAATAGAAGAGGCCAACCGTCTCTTTGAAGAAGCACAGGACAAACTGAGAAGCGGAGACTGGGCCGGTTATGGAGAATCCATGGAGGAACTCGAAGACGTATTGCAAAAACTCTCTACTCAGGGTAACATTGAGTAAAAGGGTTTCAATACGCACACATTATAAGTTTTACAGGTAACGGAAATAAACTTCCAATGAAAAAAGGGGGAGAGGTTATGTTCTTTGAAACATGGTGGCAAGCACTTATATTCGGTATCGTGACCACCGTGGGGATGCTGGTTATAGCTAATTTGTTTCAGACAATGTGGAAAAAATATGAAGAAGCGCCGGAAAAGCCCGCTGCTCATGGTTGTGACGCCCATCATCATTAAGACCGTACTAAAGAAACTACCGGCTTTAAAACCGGTAGTTTCTTTTTCAAAGGAGCGGGTATGATATGCCATTTATTAATATGAACCAAAGACAATATTTCTACGGGGCAGCATTACCTACTCATAAGGAACCAGAAGACATTATTTTGTTCGTACACGGTGCCGGCGGAAACCACCAGTATTGGACATACCAGTTACAGTACTTCGGTAACAATCATCTTGCCATGGCTGTGGATTTACCGGGTCACGGTCAGTCCCAGGGAGAATCGGCAAGTGATATTTCCCGGTATACTGCTTTCATAGAGGAATTTTTCGAGCGCCTCATAGGATGCCCATTCATATTAGTGGGACACTCCATGGGCGGTGCCATTGCCCTTGATTTTGCCCGGCGCTACCCGGAAAGATTATCGGGTCTTGTTTTGGTGGGCACCGGAGCCCGGCTTAAGGTTTTACCCGCCATTTTAAAGACTTTCGCCGCGGGAAATGTATTCAGAGAGTTATTAAATTATCTTTACGGAAAAGACGCCCCTCGGCAATTACTGGACATGACCCGCAAAGATATGGAGATGGTATCTCCAAAGGTGTTTTTTAATGATTTTTCAGCGTGTAATAATTTTGATATGCAGGATAGCCTGGGACACATTAAAACAAAAACTCTTGTTGTCGCGGCAACGGAAGATACGCTGGCCCCGGTTAAATACAGTGAGTATCTACACGAAAATATTCCCGATTCAAAAATAGAGATTATTGACCAAGCAGGTCACATGATGATGCTGGAACAGCCGGAACGATTTAACAGTTTAGTAGAATCCTTTATTTCCGGCATTTGATTTTTTGCAGGGAGGGATACCAGTGATAAAAAGAGTAGGTGTACTTACCGGCGGAGGCGATGCACCCGGCCTCAATGCCGTTATCAGAGCTTTTACAAAGGTTTGTCGCCGTGAGTACGGTATGACGGTAATGGGCATAGAGAACGGTTTCGGAGGCCTTATCCAAAACCGCATTCGGGATTTATCGGAACAGGACGTTACCGGCATTTTACCCCGCGGGGGAACAATTCTCGGCACCACTAACAGGGACAATCCTTTTCACTACCCGGTGAAAAAGGGTGATAAAAAGGTCTTTGTGGATGTTTCGGATAGAATATTTGAAAATATGAGCATTCACGGCATGGAAGCACTGGCGGTCATCGGCGGAGACGGCAGCCTGGCCATAGCAAAACAGCTGCATGACCTTGGACTGAAAGTTATGGGAGTACCCAAGACCATTGATAATGACCTTTCAGCCACCGACCAAACCTTCGGTTTTGACACCGCTTTGGCAACCGCCACAGAGGCCCTGGACAAACTGCATACCACAGCTGAATCACATCACCGGGTAATGGTACTTGAAGTAATGGGAAGGTATGCAGGGTGGATTGCCCTGGCCTCCGGCCTGGCAGGCGGGGCAGATGTTATTTTGATTCCCGAAATCCCGTATAAAATGGACTCAATAGTGGAGAAAATTAACCACCGGAGCCAGCAGCAAAAGAAATTTAGTATTGTGGTTGTAGCCGAGGGAGCCAAACCGGAAGGTGGGGAAATGGTAGTTCAAAAAACCGTGGAAGACAGTTTTGATCCAGTCCGCCTGGGCGGAATAGGCAATGTCATTGCCCAAGAAGTAGAAAAACTTACGGAAAAGGAAACCCGGGTCACTGTTCTCGGTCACCTGCAAAGGGGAGGTTCCCCTACAGCATTCGACAGGATACTTGCCACCCGGTACGGTACCGGGGCCGCCAATCTTGTTGCAGAAGGAATGTTTGGCAAAATGGTATGCTTGCAGGGTAATAAAATATCTTCCGTACCACTGGAGGATGCCACCGGTGAACTAAACCGTGTTAAACCGGATAATGACATGATAGAGTCAGCCCGTAAAATGGGTATTTGTCTGGGTGATTAAATATTTTACCGGGCCGAAAGAAGGTGATTATATTGCAATACGATATGCCTGTTTATCGTCCCCCCAGTGAAGCTTCCAGTCTCATTTTACAAGTCACTCTGGGATGCTCACATAACGGGTGTACTTTTTGCGGCATGTATAAGGGTAAAAAATTTCGCATCAAGTCATGGCAGGAGATTAAAAGGGATATAGAGGACTGCAGCCGGCAGTCATTGGGGGTTTCCCGTATATTTCTGGCCGATGGAGACGCTCTAGCAGTTGAAACCGGTACACTTTTGAAAACACTGGATCTGCTTTATAGGACCTTTCCTCATTTGGAAAGGGTGGGTATATATGCTGGACCCAAGGATATATTGGCCAAATCAAAGGATGAGCTGTTGGAATTGGGAGATGCAGGCTTAAAAATTTTTTATATGGGCATTGAAAGCGGTAGTGACCTAATTCTTAAAACCATCAACAAAGGTGTAAACAGCCAGCAAATGGTGGAAGCGGGACGGAAAATAATGGATGCCGGCCTACGACTATCAGCAACAATTATTTTGGGCCTGGGGGGAAAAGAGCTGTGGCAGGAACATGCCCTCAAAACCGCTGGTGTAGTAAGTGACATAAACCCCACCTACCTGGGGGCCCTTACATTAATGGTGGTACCCAATACCCCATTGTATAAAAAAATTCAGCGTAAGGAATTTGAGCTGCCGGATTCCACAGAAATATTAAAGGAAATAAAGTTACTCTTAGAAAACGCCAGTCTTTCCAACTGTATCTTTCGCTCCAACCACGCGTCCAATTACCTTCCGCTGCGGGGTACTCTAAACCAGGACCGGGATAAGCTGTTGGAACTGATAAACACCGCGCTGGAGCAACCGGATAAAGTACCATTAAGACCAGAGTATTTTAGAGGACTGTAAAAAAGTTGCCTATAACAGGGCAACTTTTTTTTGTCCCGGGCAGGACTTCTATTGCCTGGCAATTAATTATATATTATACATTTATTTCCAGGGGTGTTGTTAATGGGTAAGTTTTTGATGGCTGTCAGCCTGGCCTTGGCGGTTACCCTTTTATGTGGTGTTAATGCCACCGGCCTTCAAAACAGTGGTGCTTCAGATGAAATAAAGTCTGTTGTTCGCGGAGCAGTTGAGGATTCCGGCTGGATGAAAGCTTCTACTAAAAAGGAAATGCAAAAATTACTGAGCCAATACTTTACCGGTAAACTCCTCGATGATTTAACCGGGGAAGCATGGGATTTTATTCAACTTGATACTGATTGGCACGGAAAAACCACCGTGGAAAAAATACTGATCAATTCCATTGACGAAAATGCAGCAACAGTGCTAGCATACATTAAGGAAGTGGATGTGGCAAACAAAACCAGTACCGGTATGATAGGGGAATTTATCCTGGTAAATTCCCCCAACGGCTGGCGAATTAACCAAATGATCATTAGAGAATAGTTAGAGGCAAAATTGGAAAGAATATGATATAATTTTTCTTAAAAACAAATAAGTGGGTGGTTAGGTGAATAAACTAAAAATTGGAGTTTTTACCGACAGTTATAAGCCATACACTAGTGGGGTGGTACGCTCCATTGATACATTTACCTCGGAACTATCAGCTCTGGGGCATGAGATATATATTTTTGCACCAAACTACCCTAAATGTGAGAAAGAAACAGGGGTATTTAGATTTCCATCAGTACCCGCACCCACACATCCCAACTATTCTCTGGCCTTACCCTTCTCTTTCCGCATGAGAAATATTGTTCAAAAACTCAACCTGGATATTATACATGTACACTCACCATTTCTCCTGGGCAGAGTGGGAGCACGTTATGCAAAACGCTTGCAAATTCCTCTGGTTTTTACATTTCACACATTATATGAGGAATACGTTCACTATGTTCCCTTCGCCCACGGTATTACCAAAGATCTGACTCAGCGACTTTCCACTGATTTTTGTAACCAATGCGATCTAGTGGTCACTCCCACAAGAGTTATATCCGAATATATAAAGTCCCTTGGCGTTAAAACACCGGTGGTAAATATACCCACGGGTATTCAGGTTGAAGATTACGGCTCAGGTGACGCAAACTGGCTGCAAAAAACATTTGGGATGCTCGCTAATGAAAAAATTCTACTATGTGTGGGACGCCTGGGAAAAGAGAAAAATTTACAATGGCTGCTGGAAGCAACAGCCTTAGTTGAAAGGGAATATTCCAATATCCGCCTGGTACTGGTGGGAGAGGGGCCGGAGAAGAACAATCTAAAAAATAAGGCAAAGGAATTGGGTATAGATAAGAAGCTAACCTTTACGGGAATGCTTCCCAAGGAAAAGGTTATCCACTGTTATAAAAGCTCTGACGTTTTTATCTTTTCCTCCGTAACGGAAACTCAGGGCCTGGTAATCGGGGAAGCCAAAGCCGCGGGTTTACCGGTGGTGGCAGTAAAAGCTTACGGTGTCTCTGAGATGGTGGAACACGAAAAAGACGGCTTTTTAACGGATCTGAACAAAGAAGAATTTGCCGGCCGGGTTTTGCAAATCCTCAAGGACGATAATTTAAAACTTCATATGTCCCAACAAGCTGTAACCAACGTCAACAAGATATCATCCAGAAATTGTGCTTTAAAATTGCTGCGTCACTACCTTGACATGGTCCAAAAAAATAATAGCCCACTGCATTATATATCCAGCCATTAAAATCTGATATAAAGAGGGGTACTAAGCTATGAGTGAAACAAAAACGATAAACCTATATGATGTACTTAGTGTCGCTTTAACCAATGAAACGCTGGGTGCCAAATTTTACGCTGCCATGGCGGGCAACTCCGAGAAGGAAGATGTGAGGGATGTCTTCCATAAGCTTGCGGAAGAAGAAAAGGAACACCGGCATTTGTTCCAAACATTAATAGAACAATATAAGGATAACACAGAATACGAAAAAATCTCCGGCAATAAAATAGCATATTTTAAGTTTCTGGCCGAAAATAATATTTTTGCCACTATAATAGAAGCCTTCAAACAGCGCGACAAGGATTTTTCGGATATAGGCCCTAAAGATGCATTGTCAATTGGCATTCAGGCGGAGAAGGATTCCATTCTTCTATACCAAGAACTTTATGAAAGCACTTCCCATGAATCGGTAAAAGAAGCCATTAGCAAACTACTGGAGGAAGAGAAGATGCATCTACTAGAGCTGAGGCAGCAATTAGAGGAGTTTTAAAGGATAGGGAACACTACCCGGTGTTCCCTTATTATATAACATCTTTGTTTCGGAGGGATGGAAAACAGAGTGGAACAGTTAGCCATACTAATGGGGGCGTATTTCTTTATATTTGCGGCCAGGGTAATAGATGTATCCCTGGACGTTCTGCGTATTTTAATGTTAATGCGGGACAGACGAATTTTAGCGTCTGTTATCGGTTTTTTTGAAGTAACCGTATTTGTGCTGGCCCTTAACGAAGTTCTTAAGGGAGGCCTGGATGATACAGCAAAAATACTAGCTTATGCCGGCGGGTTTGCCACCGGTAATTATGTGGGCAGTATAATCGAAAACCGGCTGGCCATGGGTTATTTGTCTTTACAGGTTTTCCCTCCCTCTGAGCTGGTACAAAAGTTTGTAACCGTACTGCGCCAGGAGGGATTTGGAGTTACAACAGTATCCGGCCAGGGAAGAGACGGTGAAAGAATGATTCTTTTTGTCACCCTCAAACGGAAGAATTTAAACCGGGCCATTGGCATCCTCAACGAAATGTGTCCCAATGTTTTCTTTACCATTTCTGACGCCAGGCATATTAAAGGAGGGGTTTTTCCCGCCCCAAAAGGAAGATAAAATCTCCTATAACTGTTAGTCACGCTGGTATATTTTCTCAATATACCGGCCTTTTTTTGCTTTATTAAGAAAAACGGAGCGTGGTTAGGTAACCCGGCTTTATGAGATGTGGGAGGCGGGAAGTTGGAAGTTTCACTTATAACGGGAATGACCTTTTACTTTTTAGGCCAAACCATTGCCGGCCTATATACCAGTAATTCAGATGTTATCAGCCTCTCGGCTTCATGCCTAAAATAATTGCTTTAGGCCATGCATTCTCACTCTGTGGCGTTATCACGGCAGGGGATGGATAAGGGTGTTTTCAGCCCAAGAAAATCATACTGTGAATTAAAAATATGCTATAATTTACTATATTAAGAGGTGAATTCCCCTTGAAGTGTGAGATTTGTTTAAAGGATACTTTTATCAATCACGGCAGCTCGCAACACGTATTTTGTGAAGATTGTGCCGGAACAGTACAGGCCCAAAACATTTTAAAAACCGGTAAAACCGGTGCGCATAATTCATCCTCTACCGTTTCACAGGACCATGCCTATATGATTCAAAACATGGATTCAATTTTTTTAGGCCTGGCCGTTGCAATCTCCGGCTTATTTTTAGGGGCATTGGCTGAAAGTTTATTGAAAATTCATCCCATACTTTTTGGGATCATGTTTTTAAGCGGCCTTATTACAACATCCACCTCTCTAATTATTAAAGAAATAAGGAAACAATAAACCAACCGGTATTTGAAGGGTTATGTATGGAGGTTCAAGTATGGACTTTTTAAAGCAAATTGATAAACTGATTCAACAATTGGTTTTAGATGGGGATTTTGAAACTGAGTTCCGGCCCCCGATAACCGGTTGTGCTTCCGCGGATGACCAGTTTTTTAAGCAACTAAAATCAGTTACCCACCCAGATCATATGCTACCGGAGGACCTGCTCCCGGGTGCCCGCTCAGTGATTGCCTTCTTTTTACCCTATGGGACTAAAGTGATAGAATCCAATATGAGAGCAAAAGGGGTATCAAGGGAATGGGCTTTGGCCTATGTAGAAACCAATAAACTAATAACCGCTATTTGCCTGGAAGTAAAAAAAATGTTCCAAACCAAAAAAATAAACGTTGCCTGGGAAGAACCAACATATAGTTTTAATAGTAAAATACTGATGTCAACCTGGTCCCACAGGCATGCCGCTTACGCAGCGGGTTTGGGGACATTCGGTCTGAATAATCTGTTTATTACAGATGCCGGTTGCGCGGGGAGAGTGGGAAGCTTTGTGGTGGACGCTGAAATGGAACCCACCCCTAAACCCGACCAAGAAAAGTGTTTGTATAAAAGAGGTTACCAGTGCGAAGAATGTATTACACTTTGTCCCACCGGGGCCTTGACTAAAGAAGGATTTGACCGGCACCGCTGTTATAAATGGCTGCTCAAATGGGATAAATATTTTTCTGATCTACCCCTGACTGACGTCTGTGGAAAATGCTCATTGGGTAGGTGTTCAGCAACCGGATTGTGCAAATAAGGGAGCCTTTCGCGGGTGGATGTTTAGGTTTAAGGGTTTTTAAACCAGGTGTCAAAAATTCGACGCTTAGTTCTGATCCAGCTTCAGAACTTTAATACGGTAATATAAGGTGCTACGAGGAATTCCCAATGCACGGGCAGCCTTGGCCTTATTCCCCCCGGCCTCCCTCAGCGCTTTAACAATAAGTTCCCTCTCGGCATTCCGGGTTATGTCCGTAACGGTCCGCCCGGTTTTACCTGCTGACCCTTGCAGGGATCGGGCCAAGCTTTTCAGAGATTTGGGTGCATGTTCAGCTGTAATGGTGCCGGATTCTGATAAGATTACCAGCCGTTCCAGTACATTGCGTAATTCCCTTACATTTCCCGGCCATGAATAATTTAAAAGAAGCGACATTAATTCCGGATCTACCTGAGTGATGTTGCGGCCATGCTGCCGGGAAAATTCCTGAATAAATGTGTAAACCAGTTCTGGAATATCTTCTTTTCGCTCCCTTAATGGCGGGACTTCCAGCGATACCACATTTAGGCGATAATAAAGATCTTCCCGGAAGTGATTGCGCGTGATCATTTCTTCCAGGTTACGGTGGGTGGCGGCGATAATCCTCACATCCACGTTAACTGGTTCATTACCACCTACCCGGTAAAAAACATTTTGCTGAATTACCCGCAAAAGCTTCACCTGCATTTCAGCCGGCAGCTCGCCTATTTCGTCTAAAAAGACAGTTCCCCCGTGGGCTAACTCAAACTTACCGGGTTTACCTTTACGGTCAGCACCTGTAAAGGCCCCTTTCTCGTAACCAAACAACTCACTTTCAAATAAAGTTGACGGTATAGCCCCGCAGTTGATTATAATAAAGGGTTTTTTATTCCTTCCACCGGCCTTATGGATTGCTTCAGCGAACAGGTCTTTACCTGTCCCGCTTTCACCGCGAATCAACACCGACACGTTGGTATCAGCTACCCTCCTGGCAATTGTCACTGATGCAGCCAATAGCCGGCTGTGCCCTAGAATTTTTTGAAAGGGATCATTTCGCCCGTTAATGTTGTTGATCTCCTTTTCCAATAGCCGTACTTGAGTAGTAGCCTTAGATAGGTCCTGGTGTAAGTGTACCAGTTCTGTGATATCGCGTTCAGCGGAAATGCTACCTAATAGGGAATCACCGTCCAGGATGGGACCTGCATTTATAAGAACATGGGTACCGTCACAGGGCTGGTGATATGAATTTCTGACCTCTTGACCCTCTCTGAATACCGTGGTGGCCACCAAGCGTGTAAAAAAAGAATTAATTGAACGGCCTGTTATTTCTTCCGCCGGGATATTATAAAGCTCTTCCGCCCGCCGGTTCCAAACCGCCACCTTTTCCTCATGATCAATTATGGTTATGGCTTCATTCACGGTATCGACCACTGATTGGAGCATAGCTGCCGCGATATTTAACCGGCGCCAAAGAAAATTAGCAAGGTCACCGAACTCAATGATTCCGGCAGGAACCCCATCAGGATCACTAACAACAAACATAAAAGCAAGCCCCTTTGAAATATGGGCAATAAGCTCATCAATGGTGGTACGGTCTGATACTACCTTAATACGACGGCAATAATCCAAGGAAAATAAAGTCGTGTCTCTTTGTTCAATCCGTGCTAGATACTCCCTTGAGCACGCCCCAACCACTTCTTGGGAAGACATTAAAACAATACCTTTATAATCCCCAATTGCCACCAACTCCCACGCTTGAGACGCAGTAACATCCCCGGGAGCAGTAACGACCGGCCCCAGCATTATTTCTCCTGCCGTAAAGGATCTAAATTTACCGATCACGTCCCCTCACTCCTTCTAGCATAACTATTCTCGAATGTCTTACAATATCCTGTCTTCGGCCCACTGCAGGTGACGGAAAATTGACGCTATGGCGAAAATTTGACATATAAAGGGCTATAAAAATGGTCTACGATATTGTTATTCTCTGCCTTCTAGTGCCCCACATGCGGCTATTTGGGTCTGTATGTTATCCGGTACGCTTTTTGCGTTTGTTATTTTTCAAGACCCTATATGGGGTCACTTGTCAGAATTATCTGACGGATGGCCCTTAGATTAAAGGAGTCCACGGGGTTATCATAAGTTTTCAAATATACCTGATAAAAAAATAAAGGCGAGGTGAAGTTTCATGTCAAAAGATTTTGAAGAGAAAGTAGTACAAAGGGGCCTCGAACTTTACCAAAAGATTGAAGGGGAAACACCGTCTGTATTTAAAAAAGATTTCTGGACGGGGAAAATGATGGATTGGTGTATGAGCAATGAAGCTTTTAAACTTCAGATGTTCAGGTTTGTGGATGTCTTTCCTTACTTAAGTCGCTCGGAATCTGTAGCCAAGCACTTACAGGAGTATTTTTGCGCGCCCGAGCAGGAATTCCCCGCCAGCCTGCAATGGGGACTAAATAAAATGTCCCCCAATTCCATGGCCGCAAAAATGGTGGCGAAAACCATTTCTTCAAATATTAGCGGCATGGCCCGGCAGTTCATCCCCGGGGTGGATGCAAAGGACGCTTTATCCGCATTGAAAAAAATACGCAAGGACGGGGTAGCATTTACGGTAGACCTGCTGGGAGAAGCCGTTGTTTCAGAAAAGGAAGCCGATGAGTATTATGACAGGTACATGGATTTAATAAACATTCTATCCAAAGAGCAAAAAAAATGGGCACCCCTGGGGGGAAGCAAAGGTGAGCTCGACTGGGGACACTCGCCTAAAATTAATATCTCCATCAAACCTTCGGCTATGTATTCCCAGATGGACCCCAAAAACTTTTCCTTTTCCACTGAAAGGGCTAAAGAACGATTGCGCCCTATATTCCGGGAAGCTATGCGTACCGGTTCTTTTGTAATGCTGGACCTTGAGCATACCACGCTCAAAAACCTGACTCTGGAGCTGTATAAAAGCCTTTTGGAGGAAGAGGAATTCAGCTCTTATCCCCACACCGGCTTAGTTATCCAGGCCTACCTGAAAGATAGCGAGCATGACCTTTTACAACTGATTGAGTGGGCTAAACAAAAGGGTCAGCGTATTACAGTTCGTCTGGTTAAAGGCGCCTACTGGGATGCGGAGGTTATCCTGGCAAAACAAAAAAACTGGGAAATCCCGGTTTTCACTAATAAATTTGAAACAGACGCCAATTTTGAAAAACTATCTGAAATTTTACTGAAAAACCACGATTACGTATCCTTTGCCTGCGCATCCCATAATATCCGCTCCATAGCTTATGTAGTGGAAAAGGCAAAGGAGCTACAAGTCCCCCAAGAACACTTGGAGTACCAGGTTCTTTATGGAATGGCGGAACCGGTGCGCACAGCTCTGAGGAAAGCAGGGCTTAAGCTGCGTTTGTACGCTCCCGTGGGGGAAATGATACCGGGTATGGCCTACCTTGTGCGACGCTTATTGGAAAACACAGCCAACGAATCCTTTCTTCGGCAAAGTTTTGCTGAAGGGACCTCTAGGGAGTATCTCCTGCGCAACCCGCTGGAATTAATCAAGGAAAACCCCATCCCCGAAAAGCCCGCGGTTTCCGCACCTGAATACGGTGATAAAGGGGTCTTTAAAAACGAGCCTGTATTTGATTGGACAATTAAAGAAAACAGGCAGGAGTTCCAACGGGCACTGCAGGAAACCCGGGACAAACTGGGTAACAAGATTCCCATTTTCATAGGTGGAAATGAAATAATCACCGGGCGAGAAATAATATCCACCAATCCTAACAAACCCTCTGAGATAATAGGATCGGTCTCATCGGCAGGCAGGGAGGAAGCGGAGAATGCCATCGCGGAAGCCCGCAAAGCATTCCCCCGGTGGCGTGATACAGATCCCCGGGAGCGGGCTGAATATTTATTCCGGGCAGCAGCTGAGGTCAGAAAACGTCGCCGGGAACTGGCGGCGTTGGAAGTGCTGGAAGTAGGCAGAAGCTGGAGTGAGGCTGATGCCGAAGTTTGCGAAGCCATTGATTTTCTGGAATATTACGGCCGCGAAATGATCCGCCTTTCGCCCCAGCGGCGCATGGGAAGAGCGCCGGGAGAGATGAGCCGCCTCTTTTATGAACCCCGGGGTGTGGGAGTAGTAATCGCCCCCTGGAATTTTCCCTTTGCCATTTCCATGGGTATGACCTCAGCTGCCATCGTGACAGGAAATACGGTGGTGTATAAACCAGCATCTCAATCCCCGGTTGTGGGAGCCGAAGTATACCGCGTGTTTGCAGCTTCCGGTCTTCCCACGGGTGTTCTTAATTATTTACCCGGCCCGGGTAAAGAGCTGGGAGATTTATTAGTCAGCCACCCGGATACTTCTTTAATAGCTTTCACAGGCTCCATGGATGTGGGCCTGCGAATCAATGCGCTGGCCGCGCAAACCCCGGAGGGTGCAATGGGAATCAAAAATGTGATAGCGGAAATGGGCGGTAAAAACGCCATTATTGTGGACTCCGACGCCGACATCGATGAAGCGGTGGTGCACACGGTATACTCTGCCTTCGGTTATCAAGGGCAAAAGTGCTCAGCCTGCTCCCGGGTAATAGTTTTGGAAGAAAACTACGACAAATTTGTCAATCGCCTGGTGGAAGCGGCGCGAAGCATCAACATCTGCCCCGTTGAGCAGCCGGAATCCTATATGGGAGCCGTCATTGACTCCTCCGCCCGGGATAAAATAATGTCCTATATTGAACTAGGCAAAAAGGAAGGCCGTATGCTGCTCTGCAGAGAAATACCGGGTATGGAAGGACATTACGCACCCCTTACCATTTTTGACGGGATAAAACCGGACAGCAGGTTGGCCCAGGAAGAGATTTTCGGCCCGGTATTATCTATTATGAAAGTCAACAGTTTTGATGAAGCCCTGGAGGTGGCAAACGGCACTCAGTTTGCGTTAACCGGGGGAGTATTTTCCAGAAGTCCTGAAAACATAGAACGGGCTAAAAAGGAATTCCGTGTGGGAAACCTATATATTAACCGCGGGTGTACAGCAGCCATTGTGGAGAGACACCCCTTCGGGGGATTCAAGATGTCCGGGGTGGGCTCCAAGGCCGGGGGACCGGATTACCTGCTTCAGTTCATGGTTCCCCGGGTAGTTGTGGAAAACACTCTGCGGCGCGGGTTCGCTCCGGCAGAGGAAGACGACGAATAACAATTTGATACTTATTTTTTCTATTATTGCCTTTTGTATTAGACAAAGATATAATATCCATATGATTAGATGATAATTTAAAGAAATTTCAAAAATAACAGTTAAGATTCAATAAATTTGACTATTCACATGTTTTAAATAAGCTGGGAAGTCAGGTTTATGATTTAGGTATGGAGCCGGCAGGCAGGGCGTTCTTTAAATGGCTCTGTTGCCGGATATTTTTTTTGTATCCCCGGACAAGTATTAAATTATATAACCATTGATCAACAATATATCGAATCTTAATAAACCTTAAGTAATAGAAAAGGAAATGGTCTGTAAAGGGGGTGCCGATCTAGTTTACATAAATCAATTGACTTAAAATGTAAAAAAAAGGAGGTACTTTAATGTACAAAAAGTTTTTTGTTCTGACGGCGGTAATGTTGTTGATGGCCTTAACGTTATTTGGCTGCGGAAACCAACCACCGGCAGAAAATGAATCCGGTTCCGGTAATGAAACCGGAGATGTCAGCTATGACGGCGAAATAAAAATAGGTTTTATGATGCCCTTAACCGGTTCTGAAGCCACATACGGCAAGGATATGGAAAATGCCATGAAAATGGCGGTGGATGAAATCAATGCCGAAGGCGGTATTTTGGGCAAAAAAATAGTTACAGTTTCCGGTGATACTGCCGCTGACCCGCAGCAATCAACCTCTGCGGCGGCTAAACTGGTCTCGGCGGATGTAACGGCCGTTGTAGGTGGGTACAGTTCCGGTGCCACATTACCCACGTTGAACGTTTTTGCGGATGCCGACATCCCCCAAGTCATTCCGGTTGCTAACTCCACGAAGATTATCGATGAGAACCCGGGTAACGCTATTCAAATCAACGGAACGGGTTACCACCAGGCGGAAAAAGCAGTGGAATTGTTTGAGGATGTTTGGGGTGTGGAAACAGTTGCCATCGTTCACCAGGGTGACGGTTATTCAGAAGACCTGGCCAAATTGACCAAAGAGGCATGGGAAGAAGCCGGGCATGAAGTAGTTGCAGTTGAAGTAGTAAATAAAGGTGAGCAAGACTTTTCCTCACTTGTTACCAGTATTAAGTCTAAAAACCCGGACGCGGTATATTGGACTGCTTATTATGCCGATGGAGCACTATTGATCAAACAGCTTCGCCAGGGTGGTTACCAGGGTGAGATAGCTGTGGGTGACGGCTCCAACTCACCCAAGTTAATGGAAATTGCCGGCGCTGCGGCTGAAGATGTTGTATGCACGTCCAACCCCATGGTGGAATACCTGCCGGCAGCCAAGGAATTCATGGAGAACTATAAGGCTCGTTATAATCAAGACCCCGGGCCCTATTCCTCACTTTCTTATGATGGAGTATACCTACTTAGAGACGCCATTGAAAGGGCCGGTTCTACTGACAAAGCAGCAATATTACAAGCCTTGAAAGAAACAGAAGGATTTGAGGGTATTTCCGGCGAAACTACTATTGCTGAAAATAACGCTCTGGCCAACAGTAACTTTGTGTTATTGGAAGCAAGGGGCGGAGAATGGCACCTTATTGATTAGACCTAATCAAAACTTAAAGCCCAGTAACTAGGCAATTACTCAAATCAAAAATTCACAAATCTTTCCGGGAGTTATCCTTTATTCAAGGAGTCTAAAGGATAACTCCCATCTTCTAATCCACATTAAATCTACCAAAACGAAAGGATGAAGATATGTCAACATATGATATAATTCTGCAGCAACTTGTAAACGGCCTGTTGCTTGGTTCCTTTTACAGCCTGGTGGCTTTAGGTTACTCCATGGTATATGGCATCATCAAGTTACTCAATTTCGCCCACGGAGACATTTATATGTCCGGAGCCTTTGTGGGATTAGTGGCGCTTTCACTGTTATCCGGTGTAGTCGGTGCCGGTTGGGTAGGTATTTTAATTTCCATGGTTTTTAGTATGTTGGCAGTGGGTCTTCTTGGGGTATTAATCCAGCGAGTAGCCTACCGTCCTCTCTTAAATGCTCCTCGATTATCAATCCTGATAACCGCCATTGGCGTTTCCCTTGTATTGTATAATACCGTAATGGTTATTACTGACGGAGAGTTCAGGGCGTTTACAACTGAACTGGGCTTTGCCGGAGTAGGTTTGGGTAATGTACATATTACTTATACTCAGATAATTCTTGTTCTGGCCACAGCCGCTCTAATGACGGGACTGAATCTTTTTATCAACAAGACGATGTATGGGAAGGCCATGCGGGCCATTGCGCTTGACAAGGATGCATGCCGTTTGATGGGAATAAATGTTAATAAGATAATAGCCCTTACTTTTTTTGTAGGCTCAGCCCTGGCAGCTGCAGCAGGAATTATGGCCGGTGTTTATTACGGTAGCATTCACTTTTTTATGGGATTTGTGATCGGCCTTAAGGCTTTTACAGCAGCCGTTATCGGCGGTATAGGAAGTATTCCGGGGGCTATGATCGGAGGATTGGTTTTGGGACTACTTGAAGCCGCGGGAACCCAACTGCCTTTCATAGGATCGGAATGGAAAGACGTCTTTGCCTTCAGCATTTTAATTCTTTTGCTGGTATTTAAACCCACCGGCATAATGGGGAAAACCGAGATTGAGAGGATGTAAGGTAAAATGAGTCCAGAAAACCATAAAGCATTACAAAAACAAATCCCTGACATTAACGGCACTTCCACCGGCAAATTTTCCCCATTTACCCAAGTTATTGACAGTATTTACGATTTACTGGATAAAAAAAGATATCGTTACAGTGTTTACGCCGCCTTAGTGATAACGGCAGTCATCATACCCACCTTTGCCAGCAATTATGTGCTGGAGGTATTTACCAACGCTTTCTTCTATATTGTTTTATGTCTTGGATTGAATATTGTGGTGGGCTATGCCGGGTTACTGGATCTAGGGTACGCTGCATTTTTTGCGGTGGGAGCTTATACCACCGGTATTCTGACATCTCATTTTGGAATGAATTTTTGGCTGACCATTCCCTTTAGTATATTGTTTTCGATTATGGCCGGGGTTATTATCGGTGGACCCACATTGAGACTGCGCAGCGATTATTTAGCCATTGTAACCCTGGGATTTGGTGAAATTACAAGAATAGCGGCGCGAAACCTGGAGATAACAGGAGGGGCCAGCGGGCTCATCGGGATTGACAGACCCTCATTATTCGGACTTAAGCTTTATCAAATACATCACTTTTACTTTATATTTTTCGTATTGGTTATATTGGCCATATTTGTTTCCTATCGCTTATATCATTCCAGATTGGGTAGAGCGTGGGAATATATTCGCGAAGATGAAGATGCTGCAGAGGCAATGGGTATCGATCGTGTAAGGTATAAACTCTACGCTTATATTTTAGGTGCCATATTCGGAGGAATTGCAGGCTCATTCTTTGCTGTCAAAATGACAGCCATTTCGCCAGAGACATTCTTGTTTACCCAATCAGCCATGATACTACTGGCCGTGGTCCTGGGGGGAATGGGTAAGATCCAGGGGGTTATAGTGGGAGCCCTGCTCCTTGTAATTTTTCCGGAGGTATTCAGAAATATAGGTGATACAAGAATGCTGTTTTTCGGCATAGTACTGCTTATTATTATGATTTTCCGCCCGCAGGGAATTTGGCCCGACAGGCGAAGCTGAAAAACAACATTATAAAGGAAGAGGTTTGGTATGGCAATATTAGACGTTAGGAACCTTACTTTAAGGTTTGGCGGGTTAACAGCCATAGACAATTTGAGCTTTGCCATTGAAGACAACTCCATAACCGCTCTTATTGGGCCCAACGGTGCCGGTAAGACATCTGCCTTCAACTGTTTGACAGGCTTTTACAAGGCCAATGATGGAGAGATAATATTTAGAGGCAAGAATATAATGCGGAAAAGACCGTTTAAGATAACTGAATTGGGCATAGCCAGAACCTTTCAAAACTTACGGCTGTTTAAGAACAAGACAGTTTTAGAGAATGTAATGGCCGGTATGCACTGTCGTAGTTCAGCAGGTATAATTAGTTCAATTTTACGCCTACCTCAGCAGAGAGCCGAAGAAAAAAGAATCAGGGAGTTTAGTGAAGAATGCCTCAATTTTGTAGGTATTCTGGATCAAAAGGACCGCTTGGCCCAAAACCTCTCCTATGGGGATCAAAGACGTTTGGAATGGGCAAGGGCTCTTGCCACCCAACCAAAGTTGCTTTTACTGGACGAACCGGGTGCCGGGTTAAACTATGACGAAAAAATGCGATTAATTGAACTTATAAAACGAATACGACAAGAGCTTGGTATCACCGTTCTACTAATAGAACATGATATGGGATTGGTTATGAACGTTTCCGAAAAAATTATTGTCATAGATTACGGACAGAAAATTGCTGAGGGCACTGCCGAGGAGATTAAAAGCAATCCCAGGGTAATTGAGGCTTATCTCGGTAAAGAAGAGGATGAGGCGGTATGAGCGAGTTAATACTGAGACTCCAAGATTTAGAGACCTACTATGGAAAGATTCACGCTTTACGGGGTATTAATCTTGAAGTATACAAAGGTCAAATTGTCACCATACTGGGGTCGAACGGTGCCGGTAAAACCACAACACTGAAAACCATATCCGGTCTGGTAACGGCTTCTTCCGGAACCGTTGAGTTCATGGGTAAAGATATTACCAAAGAGTTACCCCATAACATAGTTGAAATGGGACTAATACACGTACCCGAAGGGCGGCGTATTTTCAGAGATCTGACTGTGCAGGAAAACCTGGACCTGGGATCATATACATTAAGAGATGATAAGGAACGTAAGCGGAGAATGCAAAATGTTTTCGAAATGTTCCCTGTTCTCAAGGAGCGCAGGAAACAAGACGGGGGAACTTTATCCGGGGGAGAACAACAGATGTTGGCCATAGGTAGGGCCATGATGGTAGAACCCAAACTATTATTGCTGGATGAGCCCTCCATGGGTTTAGCTCCTATTATCGTTCAAGAAATCATGAAAATCATTAGGAGGCTCAACCAAGAGGGGACTACAATTCTTTTGGTGGAGCAAAACGCCAAAATGGCACTGAAACTGGCAGATTACGGGTATGTTATGGAAACCGGCAATATTGTAATGGAAAATTATGGGTCAGAGCTGAAGGAAGACGAAAGTATCATCAAGGCATATCTTGGTGCCTAAACATAGATCCGTTGTCATAGCGCAATAGAATTTATTTAAAACTTTTTAGTTTACATAATACATTACCAACCCGTATTCTACGGGTTATTTCCGTTACCGGAGGTATAGGGGTGTTTGCTTTGAATACCGGTACAATTTTTGATATTACAAGATATTCTATCCATGACGGCCCAGGAATACGAACCACTGTATTTTTTAAGGGCTGCCCTTTACGTTGCCTATGGTGCCACAACCCCGAAAGCCAAGTACCGGAAAATGAAATATTTTTTTGGGAAGATAGGTGCGTAAGGTGCGGTGATTGTATCAACTCCTGTAATAGCGGAGCAATTAATAACGCTGCCAATTGTACACTTTGTGGTAAATGTGTAGAGGCATGTTGTTCAGGCGCCAGGGAAATGGTTGGCCGACAAATCACCGTAAGTGAAGTTGTAAAAGAGATTGAAAAGGATCTAATTTTTTACGATCAATCAGGTGGTGGGGTAACCTTTTCCGGCGGAGAACCACTGGCACAGCACAAGTTTTTACTGGACGCGCTCATTGCTTGTAACGAACGTGAAATTCACACCGCGGTGGACACCACAGGTTTTTGTAATACTGACAACATACTTCAAATTGGCGCCAGCACTGACTTGTTTCTATATGATTTGAAAATGATGGACTCGGAAAAGCATGAAAAATATACCGGTGTTTCCAATAAAATTATGTTGAGAAATCTACGAGAACTTTCAATGAATCATAACCATATTGTAATAAGATTTCCTTTGATTCCCGGGATTAACGATGATCGGCAGAACATATGGGAAACCGGACAATTTATAATAAACCTTAACATTAAAAAAATCCATATTTTACCTTATCACGATACGGGTAAAGACAAGTATAAGAGATTGCACAAGACATATAAGCTGCAAAAGACTAAAACTCCCACGCCCGAAAAGGTTAAAACAGTAAAGGAAACCTTCATGGAATTTGGTTTACAAGTAGAAATAGGAGGTTGACGGTATTGAATAATAGGGTTGCCATGCTACGGCAAAAAAGTCTGGATTTAAAGGCCTGTATCTCCGGCGAAAGGGCTCAGCTGATAACAGAATTTTACAAAGAACTTGGAGATAAGAGTTCCCTTTCAATACCGGTTCAGCGTGCTCTCTCCTTCCAATATCTAATGGAAAACAAGACCATATTCATTGACTCTGGTGAACTCATTGTGGGTGAAAGGGGTCCTGCACCAAAGGCCACACCAACGTATCCGGAACTATGTTGCCATAGCCTCCAGGATCTAGAAATACTCAACAGCAGAGAAAAAATATCCTTTACAGTCGACGAGCAAACCAAGAAGATATATGAAGAAGAGATTATACCCTTCTGGAAGGGTAAATCCATGCGAGATGTTATATTCCGGGAGTTACCCGGTGAATGGAAAGAAGCTTACGAGGCGGGCATATTCACCGAATTTATGGAGCAAAGGGCACCGGGACATACTGTTCTGGATGATAAGATATATCGCAAAGGTTTTTTGCAATTTATAGAAGACATTGAAAAAAGTATGGCCGGAATAGACTTTCTCAACGATCCCCGTGCCTATGACAAAAAGCAAGAACTGATGGCAATGCGCATCTGTGCCCGGGCCATTATCCAATTCGCTCTGCGACACGCCCAAAAGGCTCGGGAGTTAGCCCAAACGGAAAAAGATCCGGCAAGGAAGCAAGAGCTTTACAAAATTGCAGATGTGTGTGAACACGTTCCCGCCAATCCTCCCAGGGATTTCTGGGAAGCTTTACAGGCATATTGGTTTGTCCACCTGGGCGTAATAACGGAGCTAAATACATGGGATGCATTCTGTCCCGGCCGGCTGGACCAACACCTGTATCCCTTTTATAAAAAAGGAATTCAAGAAAATACTTTAGATAAGGAAGCGGCTAAAGAACTGCTGCAGTGCTTCTGGGTTAAATTCAATAACCATCCCGCGCCCCCCAAGGTGGGTGTTACCGCGGAGGAAAGCGGCACCTATACCGACTTTGCCAATATCAACAGCGGAGGTCTAAAGGCTGACGGCTCCGATGGAGTCAATGAAGTAACATATTTAATTCTGGATGTTATTGATGAAATGAGATTGGTGCAACCCAGCACCAACATTCAGCTGAGCAAAAAAAATCCGGACCGCTTTTTAAAAAAGGCTTGTAAAATTATTCGCAAGGGCTGGGGGCAACCGTCAATATTTAATGCCGATACCATAGTAGAGGAACAGCTTTATTACGGCAAATCAATAGAAGATGCCCGCACCGGGGGAACCAGCGGCTGTGTGGAAACAGGTTCCTTTGGCAAGGAAAGTTATATATTAACCGGTTATTTTAACCTACCAAAAATACTGGAAATAACCCTAAACAATGGAATCGATCCCGCAACAGGCATAAAATTGGGTTTGGAAACGGGTAACCCTGTTCAATTTGAATCCTTCGATGAATTAATGTCCGCCTTTAAAAAACAGCTCAAGCACTTTATTGAAATAAAAATAAAGGGCAACAATATTATTGAAAGATTATATGCAAATTACATGCCGGCACCTTTTTTATCCATATTAATAGATGATTGTATAGCCAAAGGAATGGATTATAACGCCGGTGGCGCAAGATATGATACCACTTATATACAGGGTGTGGGAATAGGCAGCATTACAGACAGCATGTCGGCCATTAAATATCATATTTTTGATCGCCAAAAAATTTCCATGACCGAACTATTGGACGTCTTAAAGAATAATTTTGAAGGTAACGAGAAAGTACGCCAGCTGCTGTTAAATAAGACACCCAAGTACGGAAATGATGATGATTATGCAGATGAAGTAATGAATACTATATTTACCGCATACTGGCAGGAAGTAAACGGCAGAAAAAACACCCGCGGAGGCACATACCGGGTTAACATGCTTCCCACCACTTGTCACGTTTATTTTGGGTCCGTAATCGGTGCACTACCGGACGGAAGAAGGGCCGGGGAACCCCTTTCCGAAGGCATTTCACCGGTTCAGGGTGCAGATAGAAACGGCCCCACGGCAGTTGTTAAATCTGCCGCCAAAATGGACCACGTTCGAACCGGAGGAACCCTCCTCAACCAAAAGTTCACACCCCAGGTTTTAGAGGGCGATGAAGGAATTAATAATTTGGCCCACCTAGTCAGGTCATATTTTAAACTCGGGGGACATCATATTCAGTTCAATATAGTTAGCGCCGACACCCTTAAAGAGGCGCAAAAGCAACCGGAAAAATACCGCGACCTAATTGTACGCGTGGCCGGTTATAGTGATTATTTTTGTGATCTTGGTAAGTCGCTACAAGATGAGATTATTGCCAGAACGGAACATACATCCTTTTGACAAAATAACGCATACCGCGTTCCCCAAAAACGCTTTAGGATGTTATGTTACTGCATATAATATTTGCTGCCCTTGCCGGTAATTTACTGGCGGGGCATTGACTTTTTAAAAAGTGTATTTTTTATTTTGAGGAAGTGAAGAAGATTAAAGTAGGAAATAAACATAATTATTTGGAATATCTAGTGCAGCCTATATTTATAACGTTAAATAAGTGTCGTCGACCACAGGGCATTCATAAACTGTTACTAATTGTTTTTATCAGCACTTTATTGCTATTTAGCGCATTCCTGGTCTATAAGACCGGGGGCACTACATACGTTTACTCCCATATAATGTATCTTCCCATTATAGTTTCAGCCTTTGCCTTTCGCATACGAGGGGGTGTTATAACCGCGGCGATTGCCGGATTGCTATTGGGACCATATATGCCCCTGGATGTGCAAAACGATATAGCTCAAAATACATTTTCCTGGTTATACAGGATCTTCTTTTTTATAGTAATTGGTGTTACCACCGGTGGCATTGCTGACTGCCTCTGCTTCCAACTTTCATCACTAAGCTCCTTTGTTGCCAAGTTATCAAATAATTATGCCAAGACCCTTAAAACATTTGCCCACACCGTGTCACTCAGGGACGAAAAAACCGGAGGACACTGTGAACGAGTTGCATATAACGCTTACATGGTAGGTAAGGAAATTGGGTTAGAAGAAAGTGAATTGGAATCCTTATATTGGGCCGGGTTGCTCCACGATCTTGGCAAGATAGGTGTTCCCGAAGAGATTTTATTAAAACCTGGGAAACTGACCGGTGATGAGTTCCGGAAAATGCAAAATCACCCTGTCTTCGGCTATGACCTTTTAACTTCTCTGTCGCCGGAATACCAAGACATCGCTTTAGGCGTACGAGCCCATCATGAACGCTGGGATGGTAAAGGTTACCCCGACGGCCTAGCACAAGAATCAATTCCAATTACCGGTAGAATATTGGCCGTTGTCGACGTTTTTGAAGCCTTAACCAGTTACCGGCCCTATCGCGACCCAATGCCGCCGACAACCGTGATAGATTATCTAATTAAAGGAGCAGGAAGTTATTTTGACCCGTCTATTGTGCCGGTATTTAAAAAGCTTTTTTATGAAGCTAAAATCTGGGTGGGAGAAGATAACTTTTACGTTATCGAAACTGAATATCTCTTTGGTAACAATGAAGACAGCATTTGGGCATTACTTTTAGCGGATTCCCCATTCAGTGCAAAAACAACTAAAATCATACTGGACTTACCACAAAGTCATTCTAATCCAAGTTTTGGAGGCAAAATTGATATTGCTGACAAGCCGGTTTCTGCTTCAAGTAAAAGTCCATCAATGTAAAGTTAACCCCGCAACTGTGGCCCCGGGAGTGAAAAACAGGGAATAACTTAAACCTTGGATATTATGTAAAACCGCACATTAGCGGAGGTTACAGTAGCTTGCAATAAGCTGCTTGGTAGGAGCCAGCATTTCTCCCTGCACTATAAAATCCAGCGGGTTTACATAATATCTATTATCGGAAGCAATAATTTTGTTTAAATGGCCGGGTACATGCATCCCCGGCCGTCTTTTTTAAAATTCATGGCACTGTATCATCAGCTCTAATATTTTCAATCTTTATTCCATTAATCTCGGCCAGTTTCAAGCACCTCGCACAGCTGTCACATGTCTTGTTTGGATCCAATTCGCAAACGAAACATTCACAGCAATTATCGCAAACCTTTCCCTCTTCCAGAATACACATTTTGGGAATGGCTTTTAATTTTTCTTTATTTATAGAAATCATAATAATCATCCCTGATGCGTGTTTTTATCTGCTTTTGTTCATTTTATATAAAATTTGCCGTTATGACATGGCTTTTTCGCTCAACAGTATAAAGTTAACTATTAAAAGCTGTTTTCCACCCACGAACTACGATTTTAAGACCAAACATTTTACTTTCTTTTACGGAATTATGTAAACTTATCTCCTTCGAATGTGCCCAAATCACTTTTTTCTAAGTTAATAGTCAACAAAAAAAGAACCTGTAGTTTTAAAATACCACAGGTTCTTTTCAATCTTACTTCAAAACTTTTTTTATTTAATTTTTATACGGGGTAGAATTCACTGCTCTGCTTGGCCAGCTCTATATCTACCTTAAGCTTCTTGGCCATTCTCTCCTCCAGAAACTTGGTTGCAACCTGGGGATAAAGGGCTACAGAGATAATGTCTTCTTCCTTCTCCATAATAGGAGCAGCCAGTTCCCTGGCCTTCGGAAGTTCAGGCTCAATCAAGTCAGCCGGGCGGCAGTCAATGGGCTTTTCGTCCTTGATGATCTGTTTCCGGGCCTCTTCGTTGATGGGAGCAGGCGGCCTGCCGTAATAACCACGCATGTATTGTTTAACTTCGTTGGTGCACATCTTATAACGTCCGGCAAGAACGTTCATAACAGCCTGGGTACCAACGATCTGGCTGGACGGGGTGACCAGCGGGGGCCAACCGAAATCTTCCTGTACCCGGGGCATTTCTTCAAACACTTCGGGCAGGCGGTCCAGAGCGTTTGCCTGTTGAAGCTGGGACAGGAAGTTGGACATCATACCACCGGGGCACTGGTAAACCAGCACTCTGGCATCGGGCCACTTATTAGCCATATCAAACTCGGCATATTGTGCCCGGACATCCTTCCAGTATTCAGCCATTTCAGCACACAGCTCAATATTAATTTCTGGATCCCACGGTGTATCAGCAAATGCTGCAGCCATTGTTTCAACAGCCGGCTGTGAAGTCTGGTTACTCATGGTGGAAATTGCACAGTCGATAATGTCAGCACCTGCTTCAACAGCCTTCATGTAAGCCATGGAGGCCATACCACTGGTATAATGACAGTGAACCTGGATGGGAATCTCTATACCGGCTTCCTTCATGCCTTTAACAATATCATAGACAACGTAAGGAGCTACAATACCGGCCATGTCCTTAATGCAGATGGAATGGCAGCCCAATTGCTCAAGCTCTTTAGCCATCTTAACATAGTAATCAACTGTGTGCACCGGACTGATTGCGTAACAAACGGTGCCTTGAGCATGAGCTCCTTCTTTAACTACTGTTTCAATGGATTTTTCCATGTTTCTGATATCATTCAGGGCATCAAAAATACGGAAAATATCCATACCATTGTCAATGGACTTCTTAATAAATTCAACCAGTACATCGTCGGAATAGTGCTTATACCCAACAACGTTTTGGGCACGAAGCAGCATTTGTGTAGGAGTTTTCTTCAGATGACGCTTGATTACCCTTAAGCGCTCCCAGGGGTCATCACCGCAAAAACGCATACATGTATCGAATGTGGCTCCACCCCATACTTCCAAGGAGTGGAAACCAATCTCATCATGGCGCTCAAGTGCTGGTATAATATGCTCGGTTCTCATCCTTGTGGCCAACAGAGACTGGTGACCATCACGCATGGTTGTATCGGTTATTTTAACCTTCTTCGCACTCATTTCGTTAAGCCTCCTATCCTCACAAGCTATGAATTTACAGCTTCTCCATTACTTTCCTAACGGACTCGATTGATTTATCTAACGCGGCTTTCTCTTCAGCGGACAGTTCCAGTTCAATTATTTTTTCCACGCCGTTACCACCAATGATGGCCGGTACACCAACGTAAGTATCATTGATGCCATATTCGCCGTTACAGTATGCGGCCACTGGCAATATACGCTTCTTATCTTTTAATACAGCTTCAACCATTTCAACTACCGACCTTGATGGAGCATAGAAGGCACTACCAGTCTTCAGATAATTAACGATTTCAGCACCGCCATTTCTGGTGCGGTCTACAATGGCTTCAATCCTGTCCTGGGGTATTAGCTTCTCAATGGGAATGCCACCTGCATAGCTATACCGTACCAAGGGAACCATATCGTCGCCATGACCACCCATAACAAAGGCGCTAACGTCTTCAAAGGAAACACCTATCTCATCGGCAATGAAGGTACGGAAGCGTGCAGAATCCAGCACACCGGCCATACCAAATACACGATTAGCAGGGAATCCGCTGGCCTTGTAAGCAGCATAAACCATAACATCCAGCGGGTTGGTAACTACGATGATATAGGCGTTAGGCGAGTGCTGGGCTATTTTTGAAGCAACATCCGATACGATCTTGGCGTTGGTATCAATCAAATCATCCCGGCTCATTCCAGGCTTACGGGCTATTCCGGCTGTTATAACAGCAATGTCCGTGTCAGCAGTGTCAGCATAGTCATTGGTACCAATAATATTGCAGTCATATCCCTCAATGGGAGCAGCTTCACGAAGGTCTAAGGCTTTACCCTGGGGAACTCCTTCAACAACGTCAATTAATACAATATCTCCGAGCTCTTTAGCTGCTGCCCAGTGAGCACATGTGGCTCCCACATTACCGGCACCAACTATAGTAATCTTTTTACGTTTATTCAAAACGCACCCTCCTCATTTCCAATCTATTAAACATTACCCTGTATTCTATAGAATTTATTGTTAACCTAGCCGATTTCAACTAAGAGGGCATCCTTGGATACTGCTTGCCCCTCTTCAACGGCAACTTTCTTCACTGTGCCGGCACAAGGTGCGGCAATTTCGTTTTCCATCTTCATTGCTTCGAGAATTATAAGAGCGTCGCCTTCATTGACTTTGTCGCCTTCACTTACCAGTACCTTCCAGATATTGCCCGGCATGGGAGCGATAACGCTTCCTGCACCGGCGGGAGCTGCTGCAGGGGCTGCAGATGCTGCCGGCTGCGGCTTGGGCTCCGGCTTCGGCTCCTCGGCTACCTGTTGCGGGGCTGCCGGCGGCGGAGGTGCTGCTGCACTGGCCTGCACTGCTGCTGCAGGTTGACCGGGGGAAAGATCTTCTACTTCTACTTCAAAGGCTTCACCGTTAACCATAACTTTAAATTTCTTCACTGTACACCCTCCTTAGGCGCTATAAGCCCGTATTACAGACTATTGGTATCTATACTGAGATCTCTTCCCAGCATGTGCTTTATCAATCCTGATTTCTTCCACGGGTTCATGCCGCCCTTACGGCGTATTCCGGTGATCTTTTCTCCTTCTCCCAAAAAGCCACCGGCTACCAAAGCAGCCGTAATGGCAGCTACTGTAGACGAGTTTATACTACTTTCAATCTTTACGGCTTCTGAAATATCACCCATTATTGAATACCTCCCTCCACCTCTGGTGGTTGGGTAATCCTATTAAACCGGAATATTTCCATGCTTCTTGCGGGGGTTATCAACGCGCTTGCCATCACAGGCCTTGATTCCTGCAATAATCTTTTCGCGTGTCTCCCGCGGGTCGATAACATCATCAATATATCCTTTACCTGCGGCTACATACGGGTTGGCAAAGTTGTCACGATACTCTTGTACAAGCTCTTTTCTTCTTTCTACCGGGTTTTCAGCTTCTTTGATCTCATTACGATAAATAATATTAACGGCACCGTCAGGCCCCATAACGGCAATCTCACCGGACGGCCAGGAATATACAAAGTCGGCGCGCATTGAACTGCTGCACATGGCCAGGTATGCTCCGCCGTAAGCTTTACGCAGAATAACGGTAATTTTGGGTACTGTAGCCTCGGAATAAGCGTAGAGCATCTTAGCTCCGTGACGAATGATACCACCGTATTCTTGGTTGGTTCCGGGCAGGAATCCCGGGACGTCCATGAAGGTAACGATGGGAATGTTAAAGCAGTCGCAGAAACGGATAAAACGAGCAATCTTATCCGAAACGTTAATGTCTAAGCAGCCGGCCAAAACCTTGGGCTGGTTAGCAATGATACCCACCGATTTTCCTTCCAACCTACCAAATCCAATAACTCCGTTAGCGGCGTACATTGGCTGGACTTCAAAGAAGGAATCCTTATCAACAACAGTTCTGATAACGTCTTTCACGTCATAAGACATGTTGGGGCTGTCCGGAATAATGCTTAGAAGTTGCTCACGGTCACCGCCCGGCTCACCGGGATCGAACACCGGCGCTTCTTCCAAGTTATTGGAAGGCACATAACTGAGAAGCTGCTTGATCATTGCTATGCAGTGCTCTTCGTTTTCAGCGGCAAAATGAGCCACACCACTGGTCTGGTTGTGGGTATTTGCTCCACCCAATTGCTCCATGCTGACCTCTTCACCGGTCACTGTCTTGATAACCTGCGGGCCGGTAATGAACATTTGACTTGTGCCCTTAACCATAAAGATAAAGTCTGTCAAAGCCGGAGAATACACCGCTCCACCGGCGCAGGGTCCCATGATTACAGAAATCTGGGGAACAACACCGGAAGCTATGGTATTACGGTAGAAAATCTCACCGTATCCCTTAAGGGCATCAACACCCTCTTGAATACGGGCCCCACCGGAATCATTAAAACCTACAACCGGTGCTCCTGTACGCATAGCCAGGTCCAAAACTCTACAAATCTTTTCAGCGTGCACTAAACCCAATGAACCACCGGCAACAGTAAAGTCCTGAGCAAAGGCGTAAACCTTACGGCCGTTTACTTCACCGTAGCCAATTACAACACCTTCACCCGGATACTTCTGCTCTTTACCAATGGTGCTGCTGGCGAACACATTCAATTCATTAAAAGTACCAGCATCAAAAAACATATCCAAACGTTCCCTGGCAGTCATCTTGCCGGCCTTGTGCTGCTTCTCTACGCGCTGTTCTCCACCGCCGGCTTCGACGACTTCTCTTAGTTGCTTAAGCTGCTCAAATTTTTCCTGCATACTCATAGTCTTCCAGACCTCCTATCATTAATCGCGCTCACACAGCTCCACCAGCGTGCCAAAGGTTGCCTTGGGATGGAGGAACGCAATTTTAGCACCACCGGCTCCCCTGCGGGGCTTTTCATCAATAAGCTTGACACCCTTAGCTTTCAAATCTTCAAGAGCCTTTTCAATATCATCTACTCTGAAAGCTATGTGCTGAATTCCCTCGCCTTTTTTCTCAATGTACTTGGCAATAGGGCCGTCAGGAGAGGTGCTCTCAAGCAATTCCACTTCACTGTCACCGGTAGGAATAAATGCAGTTTTAACCTTTTGCTCTTCTACAACTTCAGTACCTTGCGCTTTCATTCCCAGTACTTCTTCATAGAATTTCAAAGCTGCATCCATGTCCTTAACCGCGATACCTATGTGGTCAATTTTCTTGATCATGCCGTAACCCCCCTTATTTAATTCTGCACAATAGAAACAATTTTTAAATATGAACCGTTCAGATTAGTTAAACCCCGCGGCAGGTATAATTACCTCCCGCGGGATTTGTTAACTGAACAATCCTAACCGACTTTTGCATTTTCCTTAATGTAGTCGATAATAACGGTGGTGGTAGTACCGGGACCGAATACTTCCGCAATACCGGCCTTCTTTAATTCAGGAATATCATCATCCGGAATAATTCCGCCACCCAGTACCAAAATGTCAGAAGCATTTTGTTCCTTCAGGCCGGCAACGACCTCCGGGAAAAGGTCAAGGTGTGCACCGGAAAGACAACTAAGGGCCACAACCTGTACGTCTTCTTGCAAGGCTGCCTCAACAATTTGCTGGGGTGTTTGCCTCAACCCAGTGTAAATGACTTCCATTCCTGCGTCACGCAAGGCTTGAGCAATAACCTTTGCTCCCCTGTCATGACCGTCCAACCCGGGTTTGGCCACCAGCACGCGAAGCTTTTCGCTCATTTACTTCTCCTCCTTAAGGCAAAGCTAGAAAACTATTTGCTGCTGGTATTCTCCAAACTCTTCCCTCAGAACGCCGCAGATTTCACCTAAAGTAGCGTACGCTTTAACGGCTTCAATGAAATAAGGCAAGAGATTATCTTTGCTGTGAGCGGCTTTACGGATATCACCCAGAACTGCCTCTACCTTTGCATTATCCCGCTCAGCACGCAGCTTATCCAATTTTGCTTTCTGGCGCTTACCAACCTCGGGGTCAACCTTCAGCAGGCCTTCAGGCGGCGGAGTTTCCATTTGGAACTTATTGACTCCGATAACGACCTTCTCGCCGCTTTCAACCTGTTTCTGGTATTTATAAGCGCTCTGGTGAATTTCCTTCTGCATGAACTCAATGGCTTCGGGTGCTCCACCCATATCATCAATCTTCTTAATATAATCCATTGCTTTTTCTTCAATTTCGTTGGTGAGTTTTTCGATAAAGTAGGAACCACCCAACGGGTCAACGGTATCGGTAACACCAATCTCGTAACCAATAACTTGTTGTGTCCGCAGAGCAATAAGTACCGACTCTTCACTGGGCAGTGCCAAAGCTTCATCACGAGAGTTGGTGTGCAAGGACTGTGTACCACCAAGTACTGCAGCGAGAGCCTCATATGCAGTCCGCATAATATTGACATCGGGCTGCTGGGCAGTAAGGGACACACCGGCTGTCTGGGTGTGGAACCGCAGCATCAGGGACTTGGGATTCTCAGCTCCGAAGCGTTCCTTCATCAACTTGGCCCAAATGCGCCGTGCGGCACGGAACTTGGCAATTTCCTCAAAGAAATTAAGATGCGCGTTAAAGAAGAAGCTAAGACGCGGTGCAAATTTGTCAACATCCAACCCTGCATCGATGGCTGCCTTAACATAAGCCAAACCGTCAGCAATGGTGAAGGCAATTTCCTGTACCGCGGTGGCACCGGCTTCTCTAATGTGGTAACCGCTGATGCTTATGGTGTTCCAGTTGGGAACATTTTCTGCACAATATGCAAAAATATCAGTAATCAGGCGCATGGAAGGCTCGGGCGGCAAGATATAAGTTCCCCGGGCCATGTACTCCTTAATCACGTCATTTTGGATAGTACCCCTGATCTGATCCGGAGTTACCCCCTGCTTTTCTGCAACCGCAATGTACATTGCCAGCAGAATGGCGGCAGGAGCGTTAATGGTCATGGAAGTACTGACCTTATCCAGGGGAATTTGGTCCAGCAAAGTTTCCATATCTAATAGTGAATCAATGGCCACCCCTACCTTACCCACTTCACCTTTAGAGAGCTGGTGGTCGGAGTCGTAACCAATTTGTGTCGGCAGGTCAAAAGCAGTACTTAAACCAGTTTGCCCCTGTTCCAACAGGTAACGGAAACGCTTGTTGGTTTCTTCCGCCGAACCGAAACCGGCATATTGACGCATGGTCCAGAGCCGACCCCGGTACATATTGGGCTGCACACCCCTGGTATACGGAAAACTTCCGGGGAATCCCAGTTTCTCTTCAAAATTAAAATCCGCGAGGTCATTAGGGGTATAAACAGTATTGATACTAATTTCCGAATCTGTTTTAAACTCAGGCTGGCGCTCAGGACGCTTTTGGGTCAATTTCTCTAGTTTTTCCTTATACGCTTTTTCGCCGGCCTGGATCTTTTCCAGCTTGTCACGATCGAACAAGGCTGTTCCTCCTTTCATATTACAGCACCTTTTTACAGCACCTTTTTCAACAATCCAGGTACTTCAAAGGGTAACGAGGCTACTTGCACACCGGCTTGCTGCAATGCTTCCACTTTGCCTTGGAATGTACCTTTGCCGCGCTCAATAATGGCTCCGGCATGTCCCATTCTCTTCCCTGGAGGTGCGCTCTTACCGGCAATGTAAGCAACAACCGGCTTGCTCATGTTAGCCTTGATAAATTCTGCTGCCTGCTCTTCAGCATTACCGCCGATCTCACCCACCATTACAACTGCCTTGGTTGCCGGATCTTTCTCAAACTTTTCCAAAACATCAACAAAGGACAGTCCCACAGCACGGTCTCCGCCCAGACCCACAACGGTAGTCTGACCCATACCGTTCATGGCGAGGTTTCCTACTATTTCATAGGTCAAGGTCCCGCTGCGGGCAACTACGCCGATTTCGCCCTCGGTAAAGAATTGGTTGGGAGGAATACCGATTTTGCATTTGCCGGAGGATACAATACCGAAGGTATTGGGACCGACAACAGTTACACCCTTACTTTTGGCATAATTAACAATTTCCATTTCATCATGGACGGGAATATGCTCCGGAACTCCCACCAGTACCTTAACTCCGGCATCGATTGCCTCAAAGGCGGCGTCTTTGGCAAAGGGTGCGGGAATAAACAGTACCGAAGCGTCGATGCGGTGGTCTTGGGCCGCGGCTGTCATTGTATCATAAACGGGTACCCCTTCAACTTCCTGGCCACCCTTTCCGGGGGATATCCCGGCAACAATCTTGGTTCCGTAAGCAAGCATCTGCTTAGTATGAAATCTGCCCTGATTTCCGGTCATTCCTTGTACAGCAACTTGAGTGTTCTCATCAATAATAATGGCCACTGGTCAATAACCTCCTTTTCTGTGTTTTAAGCGTTCTTTGCCAGCTCTACAACCTTCTGAGCTGCTTCGTGCATTACTTTATAGGCCTCAATACCGTTTTCGCTCAAAATCTTAATGGCTTCTTCTTCGTTGGTACCCACCATGCGAATTACCACCGGTACAGGAATTTCCCTGGACTTCTTAACCTTGATAAATGCGTTGGCCACGTCATCACACCTGGTGATACCACCGAAGATATTAATAAAGATAGCTTTGGGGTTGTTGGCCAGGAGTAACTCCAGTGCCTGAGCGGTTTCTTCCATTCCTGTACCGCCACCTGCATCCAGGAAGTTTGCCGGGGAACCGCCATAGTAAGCAATGGTATCCAAGGTTCCCATTGCCATTCCGGCACCATTGGCCATAATGGCAATATCACCGTCCAATTGAACAAATGCCAATCCCAGTTCATGGGCTTTCTTTTCAGTTTCGGTACGCTCTTCAACCACCGGTGCTTCCTTTTGCCTGAACAGCGCATCATCATCAATGGTCACTTTGGAGTCAGCGGCAACCAATCTCTCGCCACTGATTACCAGCGGGTTGATTTCCACCAACTCGCAATCCTTTTCCTTGAACATCTTATACAATCCGGCAAGAAGCTTGTTCACTTCTTTGCTCAGCGGTCCGGTAAGACCTAAGCGCCGGGCAGCTTCTCTTCCCAAGAAGGGGCTATAACCCATAATGGGATCCACATGCTTCTTCATAATCTTTTCTTCAGGAACATCTTCAATCTCCATGCCGCCCTCTGCCGAGGCAATTATTACCGGCTTCTTGGCGGAAGTGTCTACAGTGATAGACAAATATAATTCCTTATCAATTTGCAGCTTTTCTTCCACCAGGAGAGTTTCTACTTTATACCCCTGAACTGTCATTCCCAGAATTTCTTCTGCTGCAGCACGTGCCTCATCAGCATTGTCGGCGAACTTAATTCCGCCACCTTTTCCCCTTTTACCTGAAAGGATCTGGGATTTGACAACGACTGTGCCCCCGATTTCTTGGGCAGCCTGGGCAGCTTCTTCCGGAGTAGTCACCACTTTACCCTTGGGTACGGTGACACCATACTGCGCAAATAACTCTTTGCCCATGTACTCAAATAACTTCACTAATGCCTTCCTCCCTCCGATTGATGTGAACCCGGCTTAATTTTTTTTATAAAGGACCGGGCAAGATGAATTTAAAAAACTAGTACAAAAGAATTTTTAAACATTTGAATTTATTTCTTCAATTATTTGATATTTCCTCCCAAAATACAACACTAGACGTCAAAAATTTTTACACTATTCTATTTTGCCCCTCATTTGGAACATAAAATTAGCGGTAAATTCTATATTTTTGACCAATTCGCGGTTTTATTTTGCCCCGTAAATTTTAAGCCCCTCTTCGTATAAATCACCGCCAAGGGAATCATTAACCACAACTACCGGAAAATCTTCCACTTCCAATTCATGGATGGCTTCCGGTCCCAATTCGGGATAAGCCACAACTTTACAGGACTTAATTCTTTTGCTTATAAGAGCAGCCGCGCCGCCTACCGCTGCAAAATACACAGCCTTATGCTGTTTCATGGCCTTTATAACTTCCGGAGTTCTTTTCCCTTTACCTATCATTCCCCTGAGCCCCTCGGCCATCAGCCGGGGTGCGTATGCATCCATGCGTCCGCTGGTGGTGGGACCGGCTGACCCTATAACTTTACCCGGTTTTGCAGGGGAGGGACCCACATAATAGATAATCTGATCCTTCAACTCAATGGGAAGCTCTTCACCCTTTTCCAGCAACTCCACCAACTTCTTGTGTGCTGCATCCCTGCCGGTATATATTTTACCGTTCAACAGAACCCTTTGACCTATACGCAACTTTTCCGCTGCTTCCACAGTAAATGGAGTGGTTATTTTTATGACTGGTGTCAAATTCTTACACCTCCTAAAGAGTTTTTAAAACTCAACTTCTTTATGTCTGCTTGCATGACAATTGATATTAACCGCTACGGGTAAACTGGCGATATGGGCGGGGTGAGTATTGACATGCACTGCCAGGGCCGTGGTTTTTCCACCCAATCCCTGGGGCCCGATACCCAGATTATTTATCAGTGTTAACAATTCTTTTTCCAGTTCTACGGCATAAGGATCCGAACTGGGTTCACCCACCGGGCGTAATAAGGCCTCTTTAGCCAAAAGTGCAGCCTTCTCGAAGGTTCCCCCTATACCTACTCCCACAACCATGGGCGGGCAGGGATTGGGACCGGCTTCCTTGATCGTCTCCACAACAAAATCTTTGACCCCTTCCACTCCTTGAGCGGGTTTCAGCATCTTAATGGCGCTCATATTTTCACTACCGCCACCCTTGGGGGCCACCGTAATTTTTAATTTATCACCGGGAACAACCCGTGTGTGAATTACGGCCGGAGTATTGTCGCCGGTATTTTGTCTCTCCAGGGGATGCCCCACAATGGATTTCCTAAGGTAACCCTCTTTATATCCCTTACGGACACCCTCATTTATGGCATCTTCAAGACTACCACCCTCAATGTGCACATCTTGACCCAGTTCAACAAATATGACACTGAAACCGGTATCCTGACACATGGGGACGGATTCATTCTTAGCAATTTGTGCATTTTCTATCAATTGCTGAAGAATGTCTTTACCGGTAACGGATTGCTCGGCCTCGTAAGCTTTTTTAAATGCATCAATAACATCCTGCCCCAAATTATAGTTGGCTTCCTGGCACATACGAGCGACTTCTTCGACAATTTGATCAACTCTGACGACTTTAATGACAATTCCCCCCTTAGTTATTGAAAACTCCAACCTATTCATGATCTTATAAAGCAAAAATTATACCGGGAATACCATAATCAAATAAACTATGAGTATTCCCGGTATAATTTTTCTAGGCGGCTCTAGTCCTTAAAAATTTTGCATGTATACATACGAAGACATATATTTTAACTTATGGAAAACATTTATTTTTTAAATAATTAGAAATATATCTACACATTGCTTCTAATTATTAAAAACCGTCGTTTCGCACTTTTTTCAGTTTATTGTATAATGTTGCCAGCGAAATGTTCAATGCCCGGGCCGCTCTCCTTTTACCCTCCACGGTACCGCCAAATTTAGCCATAGCCTTTTTAATCAATATTTGCTCCATCTGGTCGATGGGGATTAGCTCAATATCCTTTTCAGGGGCTTCCCTTAATTGACTGACGTATTGTATAAAATGTTTTTTGGTAAGTATCTCATCATCAACGGTAACCATCACCCTCTCCACCACATTCTCAAGCTCCCGTATATTTCCCGGCCAGTCGTAGCTGAAGAGTACTTCTTCGGCATGCTGGCAGAGACCTTTTACCTTTTTGCCCAACTTTCTGTTAAGTTTTACAATTAAGTTATTGGTTAAAAGCGGTAAATCTTCCTTGCGGTATCTCAATGCGGGAATAGGTATTTCAACTACATTTAGCCTGTAGTATAGATCTTCTCTGAATTTGCCCTGTCGTATTAATTCATGTAAATCCCGGTTCGTAGCTGCAATTACCCTGACGTCCACCTTAATGGTTTCATTTCCTCCAACCCTCTCAAACTCCATTTCTTGCAGGACACGCAGTAATTTACCCTGCAAAATGAGGTTCATATCCCCTATTTCGTCGAGAAAGATTGTTCCCCCGTTGGCCAGTTCAAATTTCCCTATTCGAGACCTTACGGCCCCGGTAAAAGCCCCCTTAACATAGCCGAAAAATTCACTTTCCAGGAGGTTTTCCGGAATAGCGGCACAATTAACCTTAATAAAGGGTTTTTCCCTGCGACCACTGGCATGGTGTATGGCATGAGCAAACAATTCTTTACCGGTACCGCTCTCACCGGTTAATAACACGGTTGAGGTGCTTTTTGCTGCCCTTTCGCCTATCTGTATACACCTTTTTAGCTCTTGATTATTACCCAATATATCTTTAAAAGTATATTTGCTGGTGGTCACTTCCCCAAACTTGTCGGAAAGGTTTTCAATAATTGTGGTGCTTTGCTGCAATTTATCCATGAGCTTCATTATGTCGGTAAAATGGTTAAAAACCACCACAGCTCCCCGGGTTTCACCGTCAACAATAATGGGAGAGGCATTACTTATGACTTCGGCATTGCTACCGCCAACAGTAGTCCGGTGTCCAAAAATATGTTCACCGGTCTCCAGCACTTTGGCCAAAGCGCCTTCCGGTGAAACGTCATAAATATTCTTTCCTATCCGCTCGGTGGGTTCTATGCCTGTTATCTTTGTGAAGGCCGGATTTACATATTTGATGACTCCCTGCTCGTTAACCACTTCAATAGCTTCCTGCACCGAATTTAAAATAATGGACAGCTCACCTTGAATACCCTTTATTTTATCCTCTTCATGTAGCACAATCTGCAGAAGTTCCGTTGCCTGCCCTTCCAAAATTGCCACACCGGTAAGATTCAAGCTGACAAGCTTACGCTTTATTTGTGGTAGTCCTGATGTATCTACGATGGCATGTATATCAAGCGAGGTTAATTCATCCAATCTGTGCACAATATAGACGTTTTTTTCAAAATAATTGGATACATCAAATTCTTCGGCGGCTTGATAAACAGCCACAACTTCAACACGCTTTAACTTGTCAAGCATGTTTAAAACCGCTGCCCCTCGCTCATCTCCGGCAATAACGGCAACTCTGTATTTGGTCATAACCTACACCTTCTTCGCCCCGAAAAGTTGTTATGTTCAGACAAATTCGACAAATGCGCAGACACTTCCTTCTAAAAAATAAAAATAAATAATTTTGGCCATGAATTGAACATTTTCGAACACATGTTTTACTAAACCCCTCTCATATGTTATAATTTAAGTAAATTTCCACGAAGGGCTGTGAAAAAATGTCCTCAAAACTTACTCCCAGAGAAGATGCAATTTTGAATGTAATTAAAGAATCCATATTGCAAAAGGGCTACCCCCCCTCTGTACGGGAAATAGGACAAAAAGTGGGACTCAGCTCAAGCTCAACGGTACATAATTACCTCAAACGCTTAGAGGAAAAGGGAGTCATCCGTAGAGACCCCACCAAGCCCAGAGCCATTGAGGTGCTGGGAATGGAACCACGGGAACAACCAGCCACCTTTAATTGGGTTCCGGTTTTGGGTAGAGTGGCTGCGGGTTTGCCGGTTCTTGCCGTGGAGAACAGGGAAGCATTCTTTCCCTTACCCGTTGATTTCACGGGACAGGGTGAATTTTTTATGCTAACTGTCAAAGGTGAAAGCATGATTGATGTGGGCATCTTTGACGGTGATCTGGTAATTGTCCGGAAACAGTCCACCGCCAATAATGGAGACATTGTAGTGGCATTACTGGAAGATGAATCTACGGTTAAGCGCTTTTATAAAGAAAAGGATTATATTAAACTCAAACCGGAGAATAAAAATATGGCACCCATTATTACAAGGAATGCAACAATTCTGGGTACCGTTATAGGCCTACTGCGACGGATGTAACCGGTCAAAAATTTAGCTTATGCACATCATCCTTGTGACGCTGCACATATTCAATGAAGGCAGTGGCGGCAAAGCCACCTCCCAGGGCCCGGGTATTTCGCACCAGATAAAGCTTTCGCCGCAAATCTAATTCCGGCAGATCAATTACCTTTATGGAACCCAACCGGAGCAATTCGTATACCGCCCACCGGGATACAAAACTGAAACCTAGTCCCGCCTGTACTGCGGTAATCACCGCACGGGTGCTGCCCAGTTCCATAACCACCCGGCATTCTTCCAGGGAAAGCCCTTGTGCCTGCAACTTGTTCTCAAAAGTTTTTCTTGTACCCGAACCCACCTCCCGTAAAATAAGGGGACAATCCTTCAATTTTTCGGTATCCATAACTTTATCAAACTGCAGTTCCGCAGCGGGACCTATGAGAACCAGTTCATCGTCAATCCATGGCGTACACTCCAAACCCTTTCCTTCCACCCTTGTACCGGTAACACCCAGGGCAACCTGCTTATCATGGACCCAGTCAACGACATTTCCGCTCCCCCCCACCCTGAGGCTTATTGTAATTCCCGGGTAAGAGCGATTAAATCCTCCCAGGAAAAGGGGCAAAATATACTCGCCCGGAATTGTGCTTGCACCGATATTAAGGCGGCCGGATTTCAAACCTTTAAGATTGTCCAGGTCCTCGACAACTTTGTGGTAATGTCTGAGTATTTCCTTTACCTCAGGGTAAAGCAGGCGGCCCGCTTCTGTAAGGACTACTTTTTTTTCACTCCTCTGAAATAAGGAAACCTGTAGTTCATCCTCCAATGATTTTATTTGAAAACTCACCGCGGGCTGACTCATAAATAATTGACGGGCGGCACCGGTAAAACTTTTCAAATCCGAAACCCATAAAAATGCTTCCAATTGTTTTAGGTTCATTTTTTATCACTGGCTTTCAATATTCAATACTTGCTTAGCAGCAGCTAAAGCAGCAATTTTTGCATGCTCATAAGTTAGTCCACCTTGAGAGTAAGCCACATATGGCTTCCTAACCGGCCCATCTGCGGTCAGTTCCAGTGAACCACCCTGCACAAAGGTACCGGCGGCCATCACCACGGGGTCTGAATACCCCGGCATATCCCACGGCTCAGGGCAAACGTGACTGTCCACCGGCGATGCGCTCTGTATAGCCCGGCAAAAGGCCACCAGTTTTTCCGGGGACCCCATTGTAATAGCCTGTACGATATCTGTGCGGGGTTCATTATATAATGGTGTAACCGTAAAACCCAGCTTTTCAAATAGCCGGGCAGTAAAAACAGCACCCTTTAGTGCCTGGCTCACCACCGAAGGGGCTATAAAAATTCCCTGGTAAAACATTCTGTTCCAGCCAAGGGTGGCTCCCACCTCACCGCCAATTCCCGGAGCGGTTAAACGGAATGCAGCAGCCTCTACCAGATCTTTACTGCCGGCCACATACCCCCCCGTTGGGGCTAGTCCCCCTCCGGGATTTTTAATTAAAGAACCGGCAATTATATCCACCCCCACGGAAGGGGGCTCCAATTCTTCCACAAATTCACCATAACAATTGTCTACAAATATAACTGTATCCGGCTGTTTTGATTTAACTAACTTGACAATACGGGCAATGGTGTTTATGTCTAACGGACGCCGCAAACTGTATCCCCTTGATCTTTGCAGCATAACCATTTTCACAGGCTTATCTAGGGCTCGTTCAATTGCCGGCCAATCCAGATCCCCGGCATCCGAAAGTTCCACCTGTTCGTAGATAATGCCCCTACCGGTAAGGGACTGGCGGTTCCATTCCCTTAGACCGATGACATTTTGCAAAGTATCATAGGGAGGCCCGCTCAGTGATAATAAATTGTCACCGGGGTTTAAAATGCCGAACAAACAGAGAGCTATGGCGTGTGTACCGCTGGCAATTTGCCCCCTTACCAGTGCAGCTTCAGCACCAAATATATCAGCATATATTTCGTCTAATACTTCCCGCCCCCGGTCATTATATCCATACCCGGTGGACCCCTTTAAATGGTATTCGGATACCCTGTGCTCCCGGAAAACATCCAAAACTCTCTGCTGATTTCTAAGGCAAATTTGGTTAAGATTGTTTAATACGGGCTGAATATCATTTCCCACTTCATCTAATAAGCGATTGAAATCAAAACTGCTTGTCATTACAACCTCCCAATTATGTCACAAGAATCCCAGGCTCCTTTTACATCATCCCTTTTAATGGCCATAAGCTCTTCCCTGGTACAATTCCCCTTTTCCACCAACCGTACCGCCTGGATTCGTATGGCCCGCTCAATAATGTTTCTCACCAATCTTGCATTACCGCTGTGCTGGTGTCCACCGGATTGTGCCGCAATTATCAATCGAAGTTCCTCCCGCCCACCATTGTCCAAATAATACTGCCTCTGCTTGAGCATCAGGTCCCCTATGCTTAAAAGTTCTTCGGTGTTATAATCAGGAAAATCAATATGAATTGGGAACCGGGAACGAAGACCCGGGTTGGTTTGTAAAAACTGTTGCATTTCCCATTTATAGCCTGCCAATATTAGAATAAAATTATCCTTGTTGTCCTCCATCCCCTTTACCAGGGTATCAATAGCCTCTTTACCAAAATCTTTGCTTCCCCCCCTGGCAAGGGAATAAGCTTCATCAATGAAAAGGATACCCCCGGAGGCTTTCTTAATTTGATCCCTTGTCTTTTTGGCGGTATGGCCTATGTATTCTCCAACAAGGTCAGCCCTTTCCACTTCCACAGAATGTCCCTTGGGCAACACGCCCAATTCCCGGAACAACTTCGCCATTATCCTCGCCACCGTAGTCTTTCCGGTACCAGGGTTTCCTTTAAAAACCATGTGCAACACCTGGGATTCCGCAACTAAATTTTCCTTTTGCCTTCGTTTTTGAATTTGTACAAATGCGGAAATTTCCTCAAGGGTTTGTTTAACGCTTTTTAGTCCTATTAAACCGTTCAATTCACCTTTAATCTTTTCCAAGTCACACTTTTTATCCGGATCGGTTCCACCATAGTCACCGGTAACCGGTTTTATTGAACTCTTTTTCTTCACCGGTTCCGACCGTGATGGCGACGGCGGGCTTTTCCGGTTATTAATCATTTTTATTCGTACCACAGAGATTCACCTCACCGGACCTTGATATATAAATTATACGTCCGGTGGGCCTTCAACTGACCTAAAAAAGACGGCCCCTCCCACGGAGAGACCTTTTCCTTTTATTGGTTGCTATTAGGTTTAACCTCGGAAAACGATGTGCTGACCGGTCGCATGGGACTGATGGTGGAGATGGCGTGTTTATATACCATCATTTGTTTCCCTTCACTTTCCAGTATTACAGTAAAATTATCAAATCCCCGTACCACTCCCCGTAATTGAAAGCCATTTACCAGGTAGATGGTTACCGGAACATTCTCTTTCCTGACCTGATTTAAAAAAGCATCCTGCAGATTAATTTGCGGCTTTGACATTATAGTCCCTCCGTTGGAATATTTTTCATTAAACTTTCGACACGCCTCTAGTAACTCCTTCCGCCTTAGTGATAATTTCGTTTGCTATTTCCCCGGCTCCCGGGTATTCGTTGACATCTATCCACTGAATACGGGAGTCTCGCCGGAACCAGGTTAATTGCCGCTTGGCAAACCTTCTTGTATCTCTTTTTATTAAATAGACCGCCCTCTCAAAATCTATTTCGCCCTTTAAATATGCTGCAACTTCTTTATATCCCAACCCCTGCATGGAAACCAAATCAGTATCGTAGCCCGCCTGTAGAAGCCTCTGAACTTCCTTTACCAGTCCGTCATTCAGCATTTTATCCACCCTGCGATCAACTCTTTCATAGAGCTGATCCCGTGACATATACAACCCAACCATGTAAACGTTATACATGGGTTTTTTACGATTGTCATTAAAGGATGAGAGGGGCTTACCTGTCTTGTAATAGATCTCCAAAGCCCTTATCACACGCTTTTGGTCGTTTGGATGCAGACGAAATGCCGTTTCCAGATCAATTCTTTTGAGGCGCTCGTGCAAGGCAAGCTTTCCATGCAAACGGGCATATTTTTTCAGTTCCTCTCTTAATTCGTTATCAATTCCTACCTCACCGAACTTATAACCGTCAACAACAGCTTGGATATAAAGCCCGGTACCTCCTGCCAATATGGGCAGTTTTGCCCTGGAGATTATCCCTTTAATGGTTTTACCGGCCATTTTCTGATAATGTGCCACACTGAATTCTTCATCCGGGTCCACTACATCAATCAGATGGTGGGGAATGCCTTTACGTTCTTGCATGGTTGGTTTAGCGGTACCAATATCCATATACTTATATATGAGCATAGAGTCAGCGGAAACAACCTCCCCGCCGGTAAGTAAAGCAACCTCAACCGCCACCTCTGTTTTACCCGTAGCCGTGGGCCCCAGTATAACTAATAAAGGACCCTGTTGTGTCATCATAAGCGTCCCTCATTTCCCGCAAACCAAACACCATATCCAATTGGTGAATGTTTGCCCCCGGTTACGGTATCGGCACCCAACCTGCTAAATTCAAGACTGTTTCTTCTCTCCTTCATAACCACCCTCAGCCTGGCTACCCGTAACGCCTTTTCAATTGTGTCTCTTTCCAGCGGAGTATGGTCCGCCAAAGGTCTTAGAGGATTAACCGGATAACCGGCACTTTGAAAGGGATATCTAAACATAGGGTCAAAATATACCACATCAAAGGAGTCGCGGGCCAAACGGGCCAGATATTGATCGTGATGTACATTCAATACTCTAACCCTGCGCATAGCCTCAATAACTTCCCTTTTTCCCTTATCATAATCCTTAAGGCCCATTTCGACCAGTGTGGAAATTACAGGAGAAGATTCCAACCCCACAACATTTCCCTGGACTCCGGCTACATAACCGGCCACAATTGCATCCGTGGCTAGCCCCAGGGTACAGTCAAGCATGGAATAACCTGGCTTTAAGTCCATGGCTTTTATCATTTGGTCAGTTTTCCCAGCCTTGATAGCTTTTATACGCATGGTACTTTTGGCAGGATGGAAAAAAAATTCCCCAGCTGGAGATTGAAATGATACTTTAATCTTTGAAACCACTATAATCCCCTCGACATTATACCGGGAAAAAATATTATTCAAAGACTGCTTGTCCCGGTCCACCAGCGGAATATTCAATTTTTCCGCCACCTGCTGAGCTTTTTCCTGCACCTGGGCGGTGGGTTTGTATGAAGTTGTAACCAAGTAAGGTAAATCGGTAATTGTCCCCCGGTTCCACATCTTAACCAAACCCTCCCGCTACTGATTTGTGCGCTTAAACATGTGAGCCAATTCCTGCTCCGTTATTTTAACCAGAGTAGGTCTACCATGGGGACAGGTGTACGGTTCACAGGTGCGTGAAAGCTGCTGCACAATTGCCTCCATATCCTTTACTGACAATATTTCACCTGATTTTATTGCCGCCCGGCAAGCCAAACCGGTTGTAAGAGCAATGGAAAACTCTTTTCCCCGCTGCATAACGGAGAGTTCCTCCAAGAGGTCTGTTAGATCCCTTACCCCTTGAAAAGTGGGTAAGTAAGCGGGAACGCCCCGCAGAATATATGTATCGGTACCGAATTCTTCAATTAAAAATCCCAGATCAATAAAATATTGCAGATTTTCCTGTAAAACGGCCAACAATTTATAATCAAGTTCTAAGGTAAGTGGCGTTAACAGCATTTGGGTTTCTTGTTTCTCCATGTTTACCAGTTTCAACAATTTCTCAAAAATAATTCTTTCGTGGGCTGCATGCTGGTCCATTATGTATAACCCGTCCGGGCCTGCCGCAATTATATAAGTGGGTAATAGTTGCCCAATTACCTGTAGAAAAGGAAATTCCGCTCCTTTTTCTTTGACCTTTATATTTTCCTCACTATCATTTTGGGTCTCCCGGTAGTCTGGTGAATCTTCCATCGCTGAAATCTCCTGCCTGTCCCGGGTTTCCTCCTTAGGGGCCTGCACTTTACGAATGGGGGAATTTATTTCAACTTGCTGCTTCTTTTCCCCGTATTCCCTGGGATTTTCCATGGGCAAAATGCCGTCAATATACTTTTTCCGGGCTGTTGTCCCCGTGCTTGCCCCTTTTTCCTCAACGGGCATTGCAACTCTGTAATCTCCCGTGTCACGAGGTTTATACCCGGGTACCAGGACCTCATTTCTTAGACTGTAGCGAAGGGTTTCCTTTATAAGATGGAGAACTTCGGCTTCATTATCAAATCTTACTTCCATTTTTGCCGGGTGAATATTAACATCAAGGTTCCCATGGCTTAATTGAATATTTAATACTACCACGGGATGACGTCCCGCTGGGATTAAGCCGCTATATGCCTCACTAATGGCATGATTAACGGATTGGTTTCTCACATAGCGCCCGTTAACAGCGATTGTAATATATGAACGGGTAGCGCGATTTAATGCCGGTTTGCTTATTAAACCGTTGATATTGATACCCCCGTGGTCACCCTTTACAGGCACCATTTCCCGGGCAATTCCAATGCCATAAACAGCCGATATGCTGTCAATAAGTCTATCCGACCCCTGAGTTTGAAATACTATTTTTTTATTATGCCGTAATAGAAAACGAACCCCCGGACGAGTAAGGGCCATATTTTGAACCATAGCGGTAACCAACCCGGCTTCAGTCCCCTTGGACTTTAAATGTTTACGCCGGGCAGGGGTGTTGTAAAACAAATCCCTCACTCTAACGGAAGTTCCCGGCGAGCATCCCACCGGTTGTAAGGATAAAATCTCTCCGCCCTTGACTTCAATCCTATACCCCGCATTGTCACCGGCCTGCCTGGTTTTTAAGACCACATGAGACACTGCGGCAATGCTGGGCAGAGCTTCGCCCCTGAATCCAAGCGTAGACAAACTATACAGGTCATCCACACTTGATATTTTACTGGTGGCATGACGGCAAAAAGCCAGGCTTACTTCTTCCTGGCTCATACCGTAACCGTTATCAATTACCGTTAAGCCGGATTTACCACCATCCAAAATCTCAATGGTAACCTGGCTTGCCCCGGCATCCAGAGAATTCTCAATCAATTCCTTAACTACCGAAACCGGTCGCTCCACCACTTCTCCGGCAGCAATATGGCCCGCTGTTTCCTCATCCAAAATGATTATTCTATTCATTCCGCGGCCATTCCTACCCTTCGGTACTCCATTCATGATTTTTATCCCGCTCGTAATTCAAACAAGTATCAAGGGACTTATCCTGCATGTATACGTAGTCATATTCTTTCTTTTTCTTGGCCTGGTAATATGCATCGTATGCTTCCCTTTGACACACCTCACAGGCTCCGAAAGGAACGGAAACACCATATATACGTACAGGAACACGATAACCCCTTTCCCCTTTAGAATCAACCAAGAGGTAACCAGTACAATTGGAGCATTTTTTAACCCGCTCAATCTGTTCCTCTTCAATATAATCTGTATCATAAAAGACAAACTTTTTGCGCTGGTAAAAATCGCCCTTACCGAAAATCTTTGCTATATCCGCACTTCCCCTCTTTTCCCATACATCCCGCAAATAATCAACAGTACGGTGAACTTTAGATGCCCTTTCGGCATTTTCAGTAAATCTGCCCGGCCAGTAATCCGGCTCCAATACATACGAATAATCCAGGCGGGCCAGAGCCAGTATGATAGCCAAATTAAGATAAGGAAGAGCGGTTTCTATGGCGTACCCCCCCTCAAGCACTGCCATATCAGGATTTAACTTGCGGGTAAAATCTGCATAACCCCGGGCGGTAAAGCGCATACTCCCCAGAGGATCGGAATAATGGTTATCTTGGCCGGCGGAATTAATAATGAATTCAGGCTTAAAGTCTTCAATTACCGGCATAATCAAATTATCTACAATATAAGACAATGTCTCATCACCTATACCCGGGGGCATGGGTATATTCAGGGTAGTACCGTATGCCTGCGGTCCACCCAGTTCATGGGAAAAACCGGTTCCAGGGAAAATTGTTCTCCCGTCCTGGTGAAAGGAAATAAACAAAACATCGGGATCGTGATAAAAAATATCCTGAGTCCCGTCACCGTGATGAACATCAGAGTCAATAATGGCAATTCTTTTAAGTCCATGCCTTCTGCGCAAATAGTCAACTAGAACAGCTTCGTTATTAATATTGCAAAAACCGCGATTCCCGTGCACTGTACGCATGGCGTGATGACCCGGAGGACGAACCATGGCAAAACCATTTTTTATCTCACCCGCCAGCACGGCATCACCCAGTTGCAAAGCCGACCCGGCGGCAATCAAATGTGCCTCGGTAACCTGGCTTTGAACTCTGGGTACACAAAAATGAACCCTTGCTATATCATGAAGTGACGCCAGCCTGGGGGCAAATTCTCTAATTTGAGGCAGGTCCATTACCCCTTCTTCGAAAATCTGATCCCGGGTATACAAAAGTCTCTCTTCCCGCTCCGGGTGGGTAGGCGAAATGGCCCAGTCAAAAGCCGGGAAGAATATCAAACCCGTCTTTTTTTCCATTACTTAAGTTCCCCCCCTGCCCCAATATGGCCCAGAATACCTCTTGGCGTTTGCACATGCACATCGTAAATCTTCCCCGTTGTCACCCAATTCCTTACCATATTAAAGACTTCGCGGCGAATTATCTCTACATCGTCTATCCTTTGATTCAAGCCGTATTTATTTGCACGTTTATTCAACCATTTGGATGCCAAGTCCAGTGCTTGTTTTTCAGTAAAATTCGAGTCGTCCAGGGCTTCCTGGAAGCCCTCCTCCTCTATTGAATAATAACCTTGTTCCGTATCAACCCTGAGGGTAACTTCCAGTGTGGGCAGCGCCACAGCTGCCCCGATGGCATTGGCTACAGGAGCATAGGGAGGTATAACAGGATAGGCACCCAACCGGGCAGCAATCTGGGAAATAAAACCCGCGGCTCCGCCTCCCACACCCACCACAGTACTGGGTCTTTCCTTGCGTTTTTCAAGAACTTCCCAAACCCTGTAGGCAGGTTCCTGTTCCCACTGGGTGAACATGTGTTGAATCTCCGTTGCAATGGTATCTATTACTAAATCACACACCCTGTTTGCGGTCTCCCCCGCACTGAGTCCCAAAGGTTTACCCAGGTTATTCATAGCCTCCCGTGCCCTGTCCTGGTCACCAAGCCTGGTCAGACCCAAGACCCGTAAGGCATCAGTGGGTGTCGGTAGAGGTCCGCCCTGACAGAAAGGCGGTCCTAATCTTTCAGAATAGATAATTATTTCTTTCCCCACCCTTTCCACAATACTGTCGCCACCGACCGGAACGGATTTAACGGCCAGCGCGCGAACATGGGTGAGATAGTCGTCAATGGCGGCACCCTTTGAAGCAAGCAAAGGATGCCCGCTCAAAATCAGTGCCAAATCAGTGGTGGTACCGCCAATATCCACCACCACCGAAGTTTCCCCCGGTGGAGTGAGTGCCTGTACCCCCAGCGTGCTTGCCGCAGGGCCGCTGAATATTGTTTCAATGGGCACTCGTGTGGAACAGGGTAAAGGTAAAGTACCCCCGTCTGCTTTCAATATAAAGACCGGAGCATCAATCCCTCTCTGGGAAAGGGCCCCTATCACGGAATCAACGAAAAATTCATACTTTTCCCTGGTGGCACAGGTCAGCATAGTTGAAACAACTCGCCTCGGAAAGTTTAATTGACCGGCTACCTGGTGTCCCATTTCCACCTGCCAGTCGGGATAATTCCATCGCACCCTGGCAGCCACTTCCTTTTCGTGGCGGTTATTTCGAGAAGAAAACTTACCCACCACTGCCACCTTTTTATAATCCTCAGCCGCCAGGTCTATAATTGCCTTTTCAATCTCTTCCCGCCGCAAAGGGATAATTTCCCGCCCCCGGTAATCCATGGCTCCGGGTATTATATGGCTGTCGGCATGAAACTGATAGTGTTTGTGACTTAAACCGGGCCCGGGTATCAATATTAAGCCCACCGGATCGTATTTTTTCTCCACGATCAAATTAGTAATCATGGTGGTGCTTAAAACAACACGTTCCACCAGATCACCGGAAAAACCCTTCATTATTTTGTCCAATGCCTCCAACAGGGAAGACAAAAGATCATCTCTGGTGGGCACCTTTGCACTGGCCCGAACACAACCTCTGTCTAGTAACACAGCATCGGTAAATGTTCCGCCCACATCAATACCTATGAACAACTAATACACCCCCAGCCCCAATCACAACAAGGAAACCACTACCACTGCAGACCTCAATCAATAATATTATTAATTCCCTTTGTTCCCCATACTACCTTTTTCCAACCCTGTTATTTTTTCCTGCCATTTCGCAATTATATTTAATGCTTTCAAAGGCGTTATTTGGGTGATATCTATATTCTCCAGCTCACGAAGTATAGTTTGATATCGATCAAATTCACCTTCCTCTGCAGCATGAGAGTTGTGGCACTTTGCAGATATAGCAACTTCCTGCTCTTTCTTTTGGTTCTCTTCCAGGGTCGCTAATACCTCCCGGGCCCTTTGTAATATTTCACCGGGTAGTCCGGCCAACTTAGCTACCTGTATACCGTAACTGCGATCCGCCTTACCCGGCTCCAATCTTCTTAAAAAGATCACTTCTTCGCCCTGTTCCTTTACCGGCATTGTATAATTTTCAACCCCGGGTAAATGATCAAGGTCGGTTAATTCGTGATAATGAGTGGAAAAAAGCGTCCTTGCTTGAATACGGTCATGAACATATTCAACCATAGCCCTGGCTAAACTTATCCCGTCATAAGTGCTGGTACCTCTACCAACCTCATCCATAATGACCAAGCTTTTACCGGTTCCATATTCCATAATATTACGGCATTCACTCATCTCAACCATAAAGGTACTCCTACCACCGGCTAGATCATCGGCAGCACCCACTCGCGTAAAAATACGGTCTGTTATACCTATCGAGGCATGACCGGCTGGTACAAAACTTCCCATTTGCGCCATAAGCACAATTAGGGCCACTTGCCGCATATAGGTACTTTTGCCCGCCATATTGGGCCCGGTAATAATGGAAATGAAATTCTCCTCGCCGATGCTGGTGTCGTTAGGGACAAATTCTCCGGCACCTAACATAGACTCCACCACGGGATGTCGCCCCTCAGTAATATATAGTTCCTTGGATTCAGTTAAAACAGGACGAGTATAATTATTCCTGACTGCACTTTCAGCCAGAGACCAAAGCGCGTCAACATTGGCCACACAGTCCGCTGTATGCTGCAAACGACTTAGAGAATCGCCAACCTTATCACGAACCTCGCAAAACAAACGATACTCCACCTGTACCAGACGATCCTCGGCACCCAAAATGAGTTCCTCATACTCTTTGAGCTTTGGCGTTATAAATCTTTCAGCATTCACCAGTGTTTGTTTTCTAACATAGTCACCCGGAACCTGCCCTAGATTTGCACGGGTTACTTCTATGTAATAACCAAATACTTTGTTAAATTTTACTTTCAGGGACTTGATACCGGTTCTTTCCCTCTCTGCAGCCTCCAGCTCGGCCAACCAGGTCTTTCCATCTGAACTTGACCTGCGCAAACGGTCAACTTCATCGCTGTAACCCGGCTTAATAATTCCGCCCTCTCTCACTGAAACCGGTGGTTCATCTTTAATTGAAATATCTATTAATTCATGTATTTCTTCCAGGCTATCAATGGAGTGAGAAATGTCCTTTAAAAGACGGGACCCGGAATCCGTTAATATCCTTTTCAACTCCGGAATCATCCCCAGCGATTGCTTTAATGATATCAGGTCACGGCCGTTGGCGGTACCGCCAGCCACCTTACCTCCCAATCGCTCCAGATCGTATATGGGATCTAAAACTTTCCTTATGGAATCACGCAGGAAAATATCCTCTGCTATTTTTTCCACCGCATCATGGCGCTGTCGAATCTGTCTGATATCCATCAACGGCTGCTCCAGCCAAGTGCGCAACATTCTGCCGCCCATTGCGGTACGGGTATAATCCAAAACTCCCAGAAGAGTCCCCCGCCGGCTGCCGTCTGCTATGGATGCGGTTAATTCCAAATTACGGCGGGTGGCGGCGTCAATAACCATAAACTCGCCCGTGGAGTAAATTTCAACCATTCCCAGCTGAGCAAGTTTTTGTTTTTGTGTTTCGTACAGATAAGCCAGCAACCCTCCACTGGCGCAAAAGGCCCCGGGGTAAATCTCCAGTCCGTTATTCTTCCAATCCGATCCGTAATGATTTGCAAGCTGTTTTTTTGCCCTGGAAAGTGTTAATTGTTCAGGGTCCAAAAGAGACAGCATAAACTTGGCACCGGCCAGGTCCTTTATTATATTCTTATCACAAACAAGAACCTCCGCAGGCTGCAGCCTCAAAATCTCATCATACAAAAATTCCTTGGCCCTTAATCCGGAAAACTGTGTGGCCATAAAATGTCCTGTGGTGATATCAGCATAAGCAAGGCCGAAAGCATTGTTATATTCAATAATACATGCCAGGTAATTATGTGATTTATCTTCTAGTATATTACCTTCCGTTATGGTGCCGGGGGTTATCACCCGGGTTACCTCGCGACGTACAATACCTTTAGACTGCCCGGGTAACTCCACCTGTTCACAAATAGCAACTTTATAATTTCTTTCGATCAAGCGGGCGATATAGGTTTCCGCAGCGTGGTAGGGAACCCCGCACATGGGTATCTTCTCTCCCTTACCGCCGTCCCTGGCAGTAAGGGTTATTTCCAGCTCACGGGATGCCAATTGAGCGTCCTCAAAAAACATTTCATAAAAATCGCCTAAACGAAAAAAGAGAATGGTATCCTGATAATTTTGCTTTATCTTTAAATACTGTTGAATCATAGGAGTATAATGCAAAAACATCACCCTGATATTATTATAACATAAAGGTAATTATTACAAAAGATAACCCCGGTTACGTAAACCGGGGTTGTCCTCATTATGCATCGCAGCCACCGCCGCAAGAAGAACAACATGAGTCGTCACACGACGGCTGTTCACCGGAAATAGACTGAGAAATGATGTTGTTGATTTCTTCCAAAAGCTTTTCGAACTTTTGCTGAGTGTTGATGTACTTCATAATTAACGGGTTATCAGACATTTTCTGTTCCAGTTCCTTAATGTCATCTTTTTGTTCTTCGCTAAGCTCTTGACCCTCCTGTTGAATGCGAAAATACTTTTGTTGCTTTTCCTGAAACTCATCAATAATAGCCTTGGCTTCCGGGTTTTGCATAACCGCCATTTGAGCATTCTTCATATCATTAAGCTCCTGACAACCGGCCAGCTGATCCCCAAGCTCCTTGGCCTTCTCCAAAACAGAAATCATTTTATCCCTCCATTTATTCTCTGAAGCAGCCGTAATTGGAATATCACTCAACCACTGCACTGCATTCGGCTTCTTTTAATGGTCATTCGACGGAAAAACCTGTTCTCCTTCAAGGTGAGTAAGACTATAGTTCGTTATTTTGACGGGAATAATTTTTCCAGTTAGTTCTCCTGCGCCCTCAAACACCACGAGCTTATTGGTACGTGTGCGGCCGCTGAGCCTATCATCCCTGGTTCTACTCTTTCCTTCTACCAAAACCTGATGAACCTTGCCCACTTCATTTTCGTTGCTCCGTAGAGTAAACTCATTCTGCATGGCTATCAATTCTTGAATGCGCTTACTTTTAACTTCGCCCGGGACCTGGTTCTCCATCTTGGCCGCCGGAGTGCCGCTGCGCTTATTGTAGACAAAAATAAAAGCCCCGTCAAATTTTACCCTCCGAACAAGATCCACGGTATCCTCAAAATCTTTCTCTGTTTCACCCGGGAACCCCACAATTATATCGGTGGTTAAGGACACACCAGGCACCGAACGGGTAATCTTATCCACCAATAATAAATACTCTTCTTTATCATATCCACGATTCATGGCCCGTAAAATTGTTGAACTTCCTGCCTGTACCGGAAGATGGATATGTTCGCACACCTTTTGGGATTTGGCTATAGTCTCAATTAGCTTATCATTAAAATCTCTGGGATGTGAAGTCATAAACCGTATCCGTTCCAGACCCTCAACGTTCTCCAGCCTCTGTAAAAGACAGGCAAAATCTATTTGACAATCCAAGTCCTTTCCATATGAATTAACATTTTGCCCCAATAGAATGACTTCTTTGATACCCTGCTCCACCAGGTGATTAATCTCCCTCATAATATCATTGGGATCCCGGCTACGCTCGCGACCGCGCACATAAGGAACAATACAATAGGTACAAAAATTGTTACAACCATACATTATACAAACCCATGCCCGGGGACCGGAGACTCTTCTTTCGGGGATACTTTCCATAGCTTCCGGTGTTGATGACCAAACCTCAATTACCTGGCGCCTTTCCTCCAAAACACGGGAAATCAATTCCGGCAATTTATGCACATTATAGGTGCCAAAAACAATATCAACATGCCTGAATTTTTCCCGAATTCTTTTGCCGATTCCCTCTTGTTGACTCATACACCCGCCCATTGCGATTACAAGATCAGGATTTGACTCTTTTAATTTGCGCAGTCGCCCCAGCAAACCGAATACCTTGTTTTCCGCGGTTTCCCGCACACAGCAGGTATTTATAATAATAATATCCGCCCGGGCGCTGTCATCCGTAAGGTCATATCCCATATTTTCCAACATTGCTGCTATGACCTCGGAGTCATGCTCGTTCATCTGGCAACCGAAGGTAATAGTGAGATACCTTTTTTTCTTATTTTCCCTACTCATAAATTTTCGCTCCATTCAAAAATGTCCTAAAACAATTCCTTCCTATTATAATGCATAAAAATTTCGCTAACAAATCAAAAAGACACTCGGTTTTTCCTGGTAAAACAGAGTGTCCTAGTCAAATGTCTTTTAACTTCCGGTTCTACCTCTCTTTAGTACGCAATATTGCTCGAAATATACAGCCATGTACGGGACAAATGCATGTCACGGCTCTCTCTGTTTTGACAGCGGACAACTCATGACTACATCCATCTCTAGGACATGGGGTTACCTCACCATCAAGAACTTGTTTCAAAATATCAAAATTTTTCTCGTTCTCTTTCATTTTACTAATACATTCCTTATGCCCTCGATAACAACTTGCGTTTTTAAATATACTCTTATTTTCTTCGGTGTTAATGCTAATGTTTATTATTGACGGATCCCTGTCATGGCAAACAGCAGCCCCTTGGCACTATGCAACCTATCTCAATTTTGCCTCTACTTTCTATAAGTCTTTTCCAACACTCTTTACAGTATGTTTCATTGTCGATCTTCTTAACAGCTGGTTCGTACTCATAGTGGCCACATTCGCATTTTATTTTTTCTTACATCAATATTAACCGCCCCCATGATTCGCTGATTACTAATGGTATATTTTCAAGATAAATTGACTTTTTCCTTTTGTGTTTTTACCAGAGGCCAGACTTAATTCTAAATCTTAACCCCCCCGGTTATTATAAAAATGAACATACATAAAAAAATAGGTAAAAATTATTAATATGCTTCTTTGCGAACCAAACCATCGCACTGGCTCTTCGTATCTGAGTTGCTATGTTACAGAGTCTATTTGGAGTTTTGTTGTAACGTGTAGTTTGTACGTAATACCTTGATACTTGTATTGCGTTTTGATGCAACTAATAATACTCATGTGTGCATCTGAACGCATTTTACACGTAGAAATATTCGTGGTAGTATATTCAAAAAGGAAAGAGGGCAATGATTAATGGCCAGAAAACAGTTCAATATTTTAATAGAAACTGCACACGACGAAGAAGATTCTGTTTTAAAGAAACAATATGAGTCCTGGCGTGAATATAATAAAGAAAAAAGCGAACCATTTTTCCCAGTTTTTAACACATTCAAGGAAAAACACCTTAAGGAATTAGAAGGTGGTCCGCTTAGATTATACCTTTTTTTCGGTTTCCATGCCAACAACCAGTACGGACACAGTTGGCATAGCATTGAGAAGATCGCGGAGTTTTTCAACACTCAACCCCGTACCATTAATAATTGGATAAAAAAGCTTGTTAACGCCGGACTGATTTATAGGGATCGTAAGGGTAAAAAATCAAACACCACTTATTTAATACCTTATAGCACAACTCATGTTAAGATTCAACCGCCCAATATTGGTCAAAAAGAAGATTCGAAACTGGTTGATATGCTGGTGGAGATTAGTGAACTACCCCTCCCTTCGCTTTGCTCAGGAAGGGGCTTCCAAGAGCAAAAGCAAAGTTACGGAGCTTCCTGGTTCATAGTAGGCCCTTGTTGCAACCTAACTCCCCAGGCATTTGACCGCCGTT
>Ga0182240_100059_pt1 | contig 57528 bp, 51 predicted proteins | sample hydfrates4_PW_90_FD_145594 | JGI IMG/M metagenome (GOLD analysis project Ga0182240, IMG submission 145594) | Subsurface microbial communities from deep shales in Texas, USA - hydraulic fracturing test 4_PW_90 | ecosystem: Environmental > Aquatic > Deep subsurface > Shale gas/oil reservoir >...
GCAAAAGGTTCCCGATGGTACTCTTCTTCCTCTTCCCCGTACATTTCTCTTTTCTCTGCTTCCCACTCTTTAATAAAATCCGGTATAAACGGATTAGGGCATGCCGTATAATATGGCGGGTCAGAAAGAGCTAATATATCCTCGTCCTCACCGATTGGGAAGCCTTCTATTTTCTTTAATTCGGGTAATCTCTTACGCAATTCTTCCGTAAAATACTTACGGCGCTCCTCATCGTTTTTAAAGGTCATTCCCAAACATGTAACAGGTTTATTATCGGTATCTTCACTCCCAAATAACTCTTGTTGGGACTTGTTTATTGCCATCCCCTTCTCCCCCTATCTATTTATTTTCAAGCATTATCCGCACACGGTTGGTAGGTTGCGATCCAATACTGTTACTTAATAACCTCTCAAACCCTCGCCGGGCTTCTTCAACGGTAATCGGGTTGCCGTTTCCTAAAGCTTTCATTAACCCTTCCATGGTAATCTGCACTTTTTCAATACCCTGCAATAACTCTTTTATTGCATGAATTAGCTGTAGGTCAATAGGCAGTTCAAACTCTTTTTTGTTTAACAGTTCATTAATTAACCGCTGCTGTTCCGGTTTTAAGAGATTTATATTTTCTTTTACTTCAGGGTCATTGAAGTAGCCTAGTAAAATTGATGTCCAGTTATCTAACAGCGCCTGCACTTGTTCTTCCAATTCTTCTAAACTCTGTAGATGGACATGTTGTTCATCTTTGGGCCTAAATTTACAATGGGGACAGACTGACTGTTGTCTCAGGTCATCCTTGGTCAAATTCCAGCAAGTTTTTAACGCTGTAATACCGTTTAACAGTTGATCTAACTGATTAGCAGGTAACGCCACTTCTATGGACGAAAGTTGCTTCAATGCCTTTAATCTCGCGTCATTTAGAAGCTTTTCTTTTTTATTATCCTCGTTAGCGTTTAACCTGGAATTGCTATGAAGACCCATATAAATATTAATATACTTATCCTTAAGTTGTTGAAGCTCTTGTAGTTCTGTTTGACAACCTTCACCTTGCTTCAAAGCACGCAACAGGTCTTCCATGGCAGTTTCAACTTCATGCTGCCACTCATGACCAACGGGTAAATGCTGTTGCGCTGTTACCAGGTAGTTAGCAACTGCTGATACTTCGTTAACCCGGTGCTGCAATTGCTTTAATCTACCAATAAGATCCTTTGCTTCCTTCTGTGCTTGTACATCCTCAACCGTATACTTGAAATTACGCAGCTTCGCAGGCGTATCATAAATCAAGACAGCTTCCAAGAATCCTTTAAAGCTTTCTAGCTTTCCCTTGTACTGTTCCTGTTCGCCAGCAGATAATATCGTTCCGTCCCAACAGGGAATTCCGGTACGCACTGTTTGAATCATATTTACAGCATCGGTTAAAACACTGCGGGCATATTTATTAAGCTCTCTAACTCCCTCATCCAGGTTGTTTTGCTGTAATAGCCCATGTGAAATATCAAATAGGTCGAAAATGGCCTTTAAAGGAGCCATAGGTAAGCCGCTTGGTTTCTTTAGATGACTAAAATCTTTGATACTATCTAATGGCAACTTAATCAGTTGGTTAAACTTCATGGCATCGTAGCTTGTACCGGAAATAGTTAAGACGATGTCACCACTATACACAAGTGCGCCTAATAATACTACGAGTAATTCCGGCTCTAATTTAAAGTCTGTTGTCAGTTCAACATCAGGAGAACCCTGACATGTATAAATTACTTCAATTAATTCAGAACGGTTCACTACCTGGCCCTGATTTTTTTCTTCCAGCTTTTCTAGTATCCACTTTGCATATCCTGATTTACGCACATTAAGCTTCTCATTTTCACCTTCAAGAAGTACTAGACCATCGAGCACCGCAGTTCCACTTCGTGTTTTCGCACCAGCAATATTCTTTAGAGCATCTTGAACATATACTGGCATGTTATCCCTGGTCATTGGAGTATTTAGCTTACTAAAATGCGGATAATCTGGATATTTCTCTTCAAAGCAAGTGGCAAGACAGGTTGAAGCAACTAAGTCAATAAGTTCCCTGACACTTGCCTGTTGCGGCATGCCGGAAATCCACCCAGCCACTTTCTTACTATTGCCTTTATAAGTTACTTCAAATGCCGTTAAGAAATTTTCCCGCAGCCATTTTGTTAGCCGCTGTAAATTTTCTCTGGCCTTATCTTCATAGAGATGCTTGGTGCCGGAGGCAGCAGTCGCACTTAATTCTTTTGCAGCTGCATATAGCGATAATGCACGGAGAAACTTTTCGTCTTTATTTGTCAGCTTAAAAAATACCTCGTCAGGTTTTTCCTCATCCTTAAACTTTGGCGGGTCAAAAGGCTGCAGCATATAGATATAGAAATCCCTCGGTGGCTGTGCCGTTAAACGCTCATTTGGTGCACCGAAGAAGAGATAACCCTGGCGCGTCACTTTACGTTCCCACCATGGAAGCTCGTGCAGCCAAATTCGGTAGTTAGTAACATATGTATTCTGTGCGCTTTCAGTTACCTGGGATAGTGCATTAAAATAATAACGATCCAACTGTTCTGGCATTAACCCTTCGGCCTTCTGTTCAATCAAGTCGTCCACCGCTATATCCTTATTAATATCTAAATAATACTGTCCATTTTGTTCGTTGAATGAAATATACTGCCAGCTTACTGTTTTTAATATTTCTTTAAGCACTGCTTCAATAGTAGACCTTAGAAACTGTGCATCTTCCTCGGGAAGTTCCATGTGTAGGAATAGAGTATCCCGCAATTCTTCAGAAGTCGCACCAAGTTTAGCATATATATCACCAGTGGTGAGACGTAACACCGACAAGGCCTTAACTATTCGTAGAGCCATTGGTCGATAGATTGGTTTTGTAAATGCACTTTGAATTTTATCCTGCAATATCTTTGACTTTGACCTAACTTCTCTGATATCCGGGTCGCTCTTTAATGCAGGGTCATTCTCAATGTAAGGCCAGTAGCTATCATACGAAATAAGACCTGGTTTATTTTCAGGGACTTCCTGATCAAGAAGCTTTTTGATTTCATTACTAATAGTTTTTAATGCTACGCGTTTTTCAGCAACATCTACCTTTTCAAATGTCGATAGGTAAGACGGATGTACCGGGAATAGAGCAACATACTCTTCAAGCCGTTCATTTAATTTTTCATAAAGAGGGGTGAACTGCTGAAGATGTTCACGTATCAGCGCTTTTTGTTTATCATCTTTTTTCAATAGTCTTTGGGATACAACGTACGCAATGTCTTCCCGAACAATTTGTACCTGTTCAAACCGTTCCCGTACCCTGCGTAATTGCTCGGCTACAAACTGAAATTTAGGGTTATCAAAAAGCATTTCCTGCACACCGGCAATAAAACGAAAGCGAGTGGTACGGCATATCTCCCCTATTTCTCGCAAAAAACCGAGGTCAAGAATAAGCTCTTGCTCTTTTCGTCCTCTTAGATAATCAAGCAACTCATCAACTACAAGCAATAACCCTTTATCGGGATATGCTTCATGGAAAACAGCCATCATTTCATTAAATGCATCTTTATTATTGCGTACCTTATTCGCAGGTGGGAATCTGAATTCTACTCCCATTTCAACCAGGTTATCTTCTAATTCCCCACAGATAATATCCCTTAAAGACATCGTGGTAGAACCTATTTCCGAACGAATAACTTTAAATCTACCTTCAATCTCTTTAGATTTTTCAGCCACCTGTGCATTTGACAAACGTTCACTAACGTTGTCCTTTTCTGCAATCGTAGCAATTACACTCATCAAGTGAGATTTACCAGTACCATAATTACCGACAACTAATAGACCTTTGTTATCTGCTTGGTAATCGTACTGGAGCTGTTCAATAACAATTTCATCTATTGCTTCAGCCATCCGATCCGAGATTACATATGTATCCAGAAGGTGCATTGCATAATCTTCTTTATTAGACTCTCGTAACTGGACCACCGTTTCTATTGGTTCAAAATGGATTAAATCACTATACTTCAACATTCATCCCCCCAATATTTATTCCACGGTAATAATACTAGCTTCTAATTCTGTGTATGACCGAAATTCCTGATGTCCGGGAGCAGCGTAAGTAAGAGTACCATTTTCATAAGAACCGTTCCACCCAGCTATTATGGTTGTGTTACGACTTATGTTTTCTAGCAGCCTCATCGGGTCTTGATGCAACTGCGGGTGAAATAATAGTTCTAAATGGTCGAAACAAATTATATTACTATCCTGCTCCTTGATTATCTGGTCAACGATGGGCCCAACTTTTCTCCATCTCAGAGACACTGGGATTTCTAATAACGCCTTACTTAATTCTAAGCTAAGGTTTACATAAGGAATGTTACTAGCAGAAGCATACCCTTGTAGAATGCCGCTACATGTCTGACCGCATATAATAATTAGTTGATGTCTACGATATGAAACTATCTCCAGTTGTTTGTTTATTACTGCATAAGTATCAGTTGGCATTTAAACAACCTCTTTTTAGTTAAAATTCTAACACAATCATAAATTCCATAACCTTTTTCTGTAAATGAATTCAACATCAAGATAATAAATTCCTGTCATAATCATCAGAAAACCGTTTTGGTTTGCCAAAACGGTTTTCTGCTAATTACCCTCAATGACCCTTACCACTTCATGCCCACAGTTTTTACATTGCCCGGTCAACATGAGTCCCAGCTGGTGACTCTTAACTTTATAATCTACTATTTGTACTGCACGCATACAATTTCCGCACCATACATTTTGCTCCAACTTTTGCCTAATATTTTTTGGGATTTCAAGCCACTTTTTATAGGCTATTTCATTCATCGTCATCACCTATTTTAGATATTTTTAGGGGAAAATTGAAACCCTCGTAAGTCATTAACATAACGCATAAACAAATGGAAAAGTTCGGTGAAAAACTTTGTTTTATGCATGACTATTGAATATCTTTGACCCGACAATTATCCAAGCCTAATCTACGCAAGGCTTTTTTTACAATATTGTCGGTGATATATTTCGGGTTTGACTCTTGTATTCCTTTTATAACATCTTTTGCTTGTTCAACAGGCAACCCACCCGCTTCTACTAATATACAGATCAGTTCAATACCCCAGATTACTGGGACTTCTTCATCTTGACATTTCTTTCTTAGAGGTTTGTCATTCGAGACACAAGTCCAGCCATATTCCTTGGCAAGAATTAAACATAAGTTATCCTGAAAAGATAATGGTCCTTTTGCTTGCGATGCTGATATAACATGTTCCAGTTCTGGCTCTACAAGTACAATTCCAAACTTCACGCAGTCATCCTCGTCGATTTCGTTTACTTCGCTTAAAACAGGGGTAGCTAAATGTATTTTGCCTACATGAGTAGAAATCAGTTTTACTAAGGTCCAATCGCACTTGTATAAATCTATCAGAATGTTGGCATCCAGTATTAAAAATGTTTTTTTTCGTGTACCCATATCTTACACCCATGAATTAATTCTTTCACGCATAGCTTGAAAATCCAATCTTAATATCTCCGCACCACGACTCATGGTAATTTTGTCTTTTTCTATAGCTTCACGAACTAGCCTCGATAAACAATCTTCAATAAAACAGGAAGGAGAAAGGGAATGGGGCTCTTTGGAACGCAAAACTTCAGATTGTTGAAATTTATCTGGAGACAAAGCTTGCGGTTCATCAGTCAAACCCAGGGTTTTCCCGGTTCTTGCTTTGTAAGCAACTTGGAACTTTCCCCATACGGAGTTTCCTTGGGTTTCCGAAAGTCGATAAAGAACAGTTTTATAACTAACCTGAAATATTTGCTTTACCTTAAATACTCGATCTACTAAGGATAAACCATAAGTGTCGTCCCATTCGGTTTTAAAGGCTTTTTCAGGCATTAAGAAAAAAGACGCAAAAGTATTTGCTTCATCTTCTTGAGCTTTATCTTCTTCACTTTCTTTCACATTATAAGCGTCTAAATGAAGAAGTAAATGCCCCAGTTCATGAGCAGCACTAAAAATCCATCGCTCTACAGAGATTCTTTCCCAGACATTGACAACAATAGCTGGACCTCCGTCTTCTTCTGCAACTGATAGTCCAAAAAAGCCATCCGAAGCAAGACTTAGTGGATATAGTTTTATTCCACTGGATTCAAGTAATCCGGCTATATCACGAATAGGTTCTTTTTCTGTTAACTTTAAGATTTTGCGTGCTTTTTCAGCAGCATACATGGCTCTATCAGTTCCTTCATCCATAGATGATAATTCACTAACAAGATCCTTGAATTTGTAATTCGTACTTCTACCTAGCAAATCTTGTAAATAATTAAAGTCATCCAACCATCGTGCTACTTCAGTTAAAATACTGTCGCGGCTAGTCATTTTTTTTAACGACCGAAATCTCACTTTTTCTAACATACGAATCGGAGTAAAAAGATCTTGGAGCTTCACATCAAGACTAGACACGATATTTTGTAAAGTAGATACTTTCGGAGTTGACTTGCCAATTTCAATGTTCCGGTACGCAACTCTTGAAATTCCTGCACGGTCAGCCACCTGGGATTGGCTGAAACCCTTAGATTCACGAATTCGACGGAGATTCGCACCAATAACTTTACTATCCATATTCACCATCCTAGAAGCTTTTTATTATATTATATACAAAAATACACAATTTGCATACCTGATAATTTGACTTTTCCAAAAATATTATTGTATATAATTGAAGCGAGCTTAAGGAATTCTCTATAAGTTTTAACTCTGATTTATGGAATGAAGCTTATCTGATAATAGCATTTAGAAAGAAGTGGTGCTTCATGCAAGAATAAATAAAAATATCCCAGACCTCAAAAGGCCTGGGATAGCTAGTTTTCACTGGAGCCCATGACCGGATTTGAACCGGTGACCTCCGCCTTACCAAGGCGACGCTCTAACCTCCTGAGCTACATGGGCATAAAAATGGTTGCGGGGGAAGGATTCGAACCAACGACCTTCGGGTTATGAGCCCGACGAGCTACCAGCTGCTCCACCCCGCAACGTTTAAAGAGGTTGTTCGAAAAGTCCGCGCGAAATCCACTTCGAATTTCCGCGTTGGCTCGTCTCCTGCGCTGCTCACGTAGGACTACTACGCTCCGCTGCTCGGAGTCTTCACCGCCTAGTACTTCTCGTGTCTCTCGTGCTCCTTTTCGAACTTTTGTTTAATAATGGTGGAGAGGACTGGATTCGAACCAGTGAAGGCAACGCCAGCAGATTTACAGTCTGCCCCCTTTGGCCAACTCGGGAACCTCTCCACGTTATCCATTTTTAAGCGCCGAAGAATCTTTCCTTCCGGCGACATTCTTTATATTATCACGTCTAAAGATATAAGTCAAGAAATTTTTTGTTCCTTTTTCTGGAATCAAACTTCCCTTTTTTCAAGGTACTTCTCCAGTTTTCTTTTCACCCTTTGTAAAGCATTATCAATAGACTTTACGTGACGCTTGAGATCACGAGCAATCTCCTGATAAGACTTTCCTTCAAGGTAAGACATTAAAACTTCCCATTCCAAAGAACTTAAGATTTCACACATTTTTTCCTCAATATCATCAAATTCTTCTCTACTTATAATCAATTCTTCAGGATCAGTTATCTGGGAACCTGAGATCACATCTAATAAAGTGCGGTCTGAATCCTCATCATAGATAGGTTTATTAAGCGACACATATGAGTTCAGAGGGATATGCTTTTGCCTGGTGGCAGTTTTGATAGCAGTGATAATCTGACGTGTGACGCATAACTCTGCAAATGCCCGGAATGAGGAGAGCTTATCGCCTTTAAAATCACGAATAGCCTTATACAGACCTATCATACCTTCCTGAATAATATCTTCCTTATCGGCACCAATCAAGAAATATGAGCGAGCTTTAGCCCTTACAAAATTCTTGTACTTGTTGATTAAATATTCCTGAGCTTCATTGTCTCCCATCTGCGCTATACTAACAATATCTTCGTCGACCAAAACTTCATAGCTCTGGTAAGAATCTTTTTGGGCATTTACGCTCATGTCATCGCCTCCACCTAAGAGTTTAAACCATGGCACTTTTGCAGAAAGAGTCCCATCAAGCCATCCAAAAGATATATACGCCAAACACCTCAAAAACTTTCCTAAAATTTTTAAAAACTTATAGTTTGTCCACTACCATACATAATTATACCTTACAATACCAGCAAAATCAACAGAGTTTTGGCTTCTCAAGACTTTCTCCGCCAAGCTTCCAGCTTTTTTCGAACTTCTTCTTCAAGTTGCGCCTCTAAGAGACTACTTGATTTTTTTTTAGTTTTTTCTATAGTTTTTTTGATGTTTTTTTCAGCACTCTGAACCTTGTAGTACAGTTCTCTAGCAGGCATTCTTAAAGCGCCTTTACCCATAACCAATCTCTGCTCTGCCCAGTCTGATGTAGCCACTATAACTTTTGATCGGGGAGGCATACAATCTATTATTTTTTCAATTACCATATCTGCTGTTTCACCTTTTTTGCTATAGATAACTTCAACACCATTTTCAAGATATGAAGAACGCATTTTACTTTCCGAAAGGTGGGCATCAAAGACCAGGATAATTTTTATATTTTTATAGGCGGCATAGTTTTGCAGAGTTTCAAGCAGCTTATCTCTGGCATGTTCCAAATTATGATCTTTTAGCTCGGCTAAATTAGGCCAATTATTGATAATATTATAACCATCAACGATTAGAAATTCTTCCACAGCTCACACCCACCAGTCATTCACGATTTATAACATCCCTGCCTTTGTCGCAGAACCTCATACATTACTATGGATGCTGCAACAGAAGCATTTAAAGAGTTCAATTTCCCCTTCATTGGTATTTTGGCTAAAAAGTCACAGTTTTCTGCTACCAACCGGTTGAGACCTTTCCCTTCACTACCGATAACCACAGCTATGGGCCCCTTTAAATTCAAATCATAAATGTTTTCGTTAGCGGAAGCCTCACAGCCTACTATCCAAAAACCTTCTTTTTTAAGTTTTTCCATTGCCATCACAAGGTTAGGAACCCTGCTGACAGGTACATATTCTATGGCGCCTGCACTTGTCTTAGCTACTGTCTGATTTAATGAGACACTCCTTCTTTTAGGTATTATTATACCATGACATGCAACTGCTTCAGCTGTTCGCATAATGGCTCCTAAATTTCGCGGATCTTCAAGGCCGTCGAGTAGAATAAGGAATGGTTCAGCACTTTTTTTACTGGCATTTAACATCTCATCGAAATCAACATAATCCTTTGTTGCTACTTCAGCAATTATTCCCTGGTGATTTCTTTCAGGACTAAGCTCGTCCAATTTAGAGGCAGATACTGTTTGGATAGGAATTTTTTTCTTGGAAGCCAGGCTGAGATGCCTATTTAAGCCTCCCGTTTTCCCTTTTATAACCATAATTTTATTAATGGAACGCCCTGATTTTAAAGCTTCCATAACGGGATTTTTACCTGCAATGATAGTGTTTTGCATATATCTAGGATCCTCCAATCAGGCATTTAGTTCTTTATATCTTGCTCTCACTTCCTTAATCCGACCACAGCTCATTTCACCTTCACTACAACTACCGCTGACACAATCCGGCCCTGAAGAAACAAATATTGCGGGAGCAACTTTTTTGACAAGCTTCAGCATTTCCCAGGCAAGCTCCCTGATCTCCCACTGCGCTCTGTTACAACAGCGCAGCCTAAAAAAGTGATACAGCTCCCTTGCATTCATTGTCATTACTATTTTAGTTTCTGCAGCATTGGGCAGCACAAACCTGGCATCCTCCAGAGCACCTTTGCCTTCTTCCTGCAAGACCTCGCACCAGTAGTTGTACCATTTTTGAATTTGTTTCATCTGCGCCTCAAATTCTTGCACATATTCAAGGCCTAATTTTTTAATTCTGGGAGGTATGACATAAGAAAAGCCTTCATCCACATCTGCCATTTCAGATACATATCTTTGGGATTTAACACTAAAGCTGGCAATTCTATGCCTTGTAATTTGCGCAAGCAAGCTGCGGGAAACCCCTTCAATGCCAAAGGTAAAGCTGACATGTTCAATAGGCGAAAGGTGTCCCATATCTAAAAGTTTATTTATGAATTTAGCTTTGTTTTCTTCTTTCATCTTTCCGGTAACGGTTTCTATATCATCAGCTGAATAACATAACCTTGCAGCAACTGCAACCACACCCTCCGGATCAGGTGTGTATCTTAAAAGCTTCACTTTTAATTCGGTTTCTCCCATGTTTCTCCCCCTAAACTTCCAAAGTTTCTTCAATGGCTGCTTTAAATAATTCCTGAAAACGCTCATTATCGCCTTTGAGATAGAGGTACCCGACCAAAGCCTCAAACCCTGTGCTATAACGGTAATCAGCCATATCAACATTGCGAGGTACTGAAGATTTGGTATTTCTGCCCTTTTTAACAATTTTCATTTCTTCTTCAGTAAGCTGATCTTCAACCTTATGAAGTAGTTCTGCTTGGGCTGAAGCTTTAACAAGTTTTACAGTTTTCCGGTGTAAATTGTTAACCCCAATAACCCCCCTCTGAATTAATGTTTCACGTACAAAAAGCTCGTACACAGCATCCCCTAAATATGCCAGAGCGAGGGGGGAAACGCTTTCCGGGGCTATGTCCCTACTTCTGAATTCCAAATATTGCGCCCCCCTTTTAATAGGATGTTCGAAAAGTCCGCGCGAAATCCACTTCCCCGGCACTTAAATTCGGTGTTTATTTTCTTTTTAAATCTTTAAGTTTCACTTCGACCGATAACTTAAAGGTTTCCCATTACTAAACATTAGATTAAGTGCCGGGTCGTGTCTCTCGTGCTCCCTTTTCGAACTTTCATTTTAAGACTTTTTCCAGCGGGTTCCCTGGGGCGAGTCTTCCAATATGATTCCGCATTCCTTTAACCTATCCCTGATGGTATCAGCAGTAGTCCAGTCTTTGTTTTTCCGGGCATTTTGTCTTACTTCAATTAAAATTTGTACAAGCTCACTTACAAGATCATCTGATGCAGCAGTGTCCTCGGCTTTAAATATTATCCCCAATATCCCTCCTGCCAATTTGTAAAGTGTATCCCGGGCTTTCTCCAGCGCTTGCAAAGTATCCTTATCAGGTCTAAAGGACTCATCATTTATCGTAATGTTCATTTCCTTACAGAACTCAAAGACAGCAGCAAGCGCCAGTGCCGTGTTAAAATCATCATCCATAGCACTTTCAAAATCGGCAACTAATTGATCTACACTTTTTAAAATCCTATTACCGGAATCACCATTTCCCGCAACCGGTTTTTTATTTAAAGTCTGCTCAAGTAAGGCAAAGGTATTTTTTATCCTTTGCAAACTCTTTTCATTCATGGCAAGCTTTTCATTATCAAAATCAAGGGGACTTCTGTAATGGGTAGACAAAAGATAAAACCTGACAGTATCTCCTGAAAATTTTTGCAGTATTTCACGTACCAGGAAAAAATTGCCGAGGGACTTTGACATTTTCTCTTTATTTACTGTAATGAAGCCGTTATGCATCCAGTAACGAGCAAATTGACAGTCTGTGCAGGCTTCAGCCTGAGCTATTTCATTTTCATGGTGCGGAAAAATCAAATCGGCTCCTCCACCATGGATATCAAAGGTTTCTCCCAGGTACTTAGTAGACATTACAGAACATTCAATATGCCATCCCGGTCTTCCCTTACCCCAGGGGCTATCCCAGGAAGGTTCGCCTGGCTTAGACGATTTCCAAAGTGCAAAATCCAGGGGATCCTTTTTGCGCTCATCTATCTGGACCCGGGCCCCGGATTTCATTTCATCAAGGCTGCGGCCGGATAATTTTCCGTAATCTTCATACTTTCGTACATTAAAGTATACATCACCGTCTATGACATAGGCATAGTCTTTGTCTATTAATTTTTTGATAGCTGCAATTATATCATCTATGTGTTCACTGACCTTTGGATAGTGGTCGGCCCTTTTTACATTGAGGGCATCGGCATCCTTAAAGTATTCGGAAATATACTTTTCCGCCAGGGCTCCGGCGTCTATATTTTCCTCATTTGCCCTCTTGATAATTTTGTCGTCAATATCGGTAAAGTTTTGAATATAGAGTACATCATACCCCTTATATTTTAAGTATCTTCTCACTGTATCAAATACTACAAGGGGCCTCGCGTTTCCCAGGTGAATATAGTTATAGGTGGTAGGGCCACAGACATACATTCTGACCTTATTAGGTTCTCCCGGTTTAAATTCCTCCTTTTGTCTGGTAAGAGTATTGTAAAGTTTAATCAACCTTATCAGCCTCCAATTCCTGAATTCTACCCTCTAAGCGGTCAATACGCCTCTGCAAGCAAAGCATCATATCCGCTACCGGGTCAGGCAACTTGTTATGCTGCAGGTCTATTTCAGAATTTATTTTAGCATCCCCAACTTTTTTACCATCCTTGATAACAACTCTGCCGGGGACTCCAACTACAGTACAATTGTCGGGGACGTTTTTTAAGACAACGGAACCAGCGCCTATTTTAACATTGTTTCCAATCGTTATGGAACCCAAAACCTTTGCTCCGGTACTGATAACTACATTGTTACCAATTGTAGGGTGTCTTTTTCCCTTTTCCTTACCTGTTCCACCCAGGGTTACTCCCTGATAAATGGTAACATTGTCACCAATTTCAGTGGTTTCCCCAATAACGACTCCCATCCCGTGGTCGATAAAAAGTCCCTCTCCTATTTTTGCTCCAGGGTGAATTTCTATGCCCGTAACAGCACGATTAAATTGGGAAATAATCCTGGCTAAAGTTGTAAATCCTTTGTTATAAAGTTTATGAGCTAAACGATGTAATATTAGCGCATGTAGTCCCGGATAAGTAAGAATGACTTCAAGCATACTTTTAGCAGCCGGGTCCCTTTCAAAGATAACCTTAATATCCTTTTTTATTCTGGAAAGCATTTTTCTCTCCCCCCTTAAAGTTTTTTAAAAGATATGTTTATTCATCACCATATGCCCTGAAGCCCAGTTTAGGCTTTTAAAAAAATTCCTAGAAAAAAACCTTTCACCCCTGTAATACAGAGACGAAAGGTTTTCGCGGTTCCACCCTGCTTGGCTCCAAGAGCCCACTCAAACTTGCACGGAAAATGTGCAAGTGGGTTGTAACGGTACCACCGGCAAAGCCTACTTTATAAGGAAGTTGAATACTTATTACAACTGTAAACTTTTCGGCTTTGCAGCTCCCGGGTGCATTTCGGTATTTTCCCTGCCGGATTGCTTTCAGCCGGGGCAATCCTCTCTGGAGACAAGTATTAAATACCTACTCTCCCGTTCCTTGCTTTTTAATAGGATGTTCGAAAAGTCCGTACTCCTTTTCGAATGCTCTTTTTTAACAAGTATTAGAGTTTAAGTTTAAAAGATTATAAATTGAAATCAGAAAACTGTCAATGACTTACTGAAGGAAATTTTCCTTAACGTAGGAAATTCTTTTCTCTACCTTGTCAATACCCAGAACAGGTATCACATCATGCATTTCCGGACCGCTCATTTGACCGGTAAGGGCAATCCTAATTGGCATAAATACCTTTCGTCCCCCTAGTTTTAGCTCTTTGGTTATACTTTTAAGAATCTTTTTCACATTTTCCGGCTCCAAATCTTCAGCTTCTTGAAGCTTACTGAGTAATGTCTCCAAAACTTGGGGAACTTGTTCACCCTGCAGTTCTTTTAACGCTTTTTCACTTTCAGGTTTTATTTCATCATTTATAAACAGTTCCATATAGTCCACAATTTCTCTAACAGTGGAAAGACGATTTCTTACTGCAGCCACAATCATAGAAACCCACTGCCTTTTTTCTTCATCTACATTTTCATCTAAATAACCAGCTTCCTGCAAAAAAGGTATGGCAAGTTCCACTATTCTCTCTATGGAACTGTTTCTAATATAATAACCATTAATCCATTTTAGCTTTTCCATATCAAAGACGGCAGGGCTTTTTACCACCCTATCCAGTGAAAACTGCTTGATTAGTTCATCAAGTGTAAAGATTTCTTCTTCGCCTTCCGGAGACCAGCCCAAAAGCGCTAAGAAATTAACTATGGCTTCAGGCAGGAAACCATTTATTCTGTACTGCACTACAGAAGTATGCCCGTGACGCTTGCTCATTTTTGAGCGGTCTTTTCCTAAGATGAGGGAAACATGGGCAAAGGTTGGCTGCGACAATTCCAATGCTTCATATAACAGAACTTGCCGTGCTGTATTGGTAAGGTGTTCTTCCCCTCTAATGACATGGGTTATTTTCATTTCGTGGTCATCAACAACAACTGCAAAATTATATGTAGGAATTCCATCAGATTTTACAATCACAAAATCTCCAATTCCATCGGATTCAAAATTCACTTTTCCCCTTACAGCATCATCTACCCGGATAATTTCCCCTCCAGGTACGCGGAATCTAATAACGGGCCTTCTTCCTTGTGCTTGAAATTTTTCTTCCTGGTCAGGAGTCAAATCACGACAGCATCCTGCATAGCGGGGAGTTTCACCGCGAGCCCTTTGCTCTTCCCTTTGTTTTTCAAGTTCTTCTTCAGTGCAGTAACATTTGTAAGCCTTACCTTCAGAAAGAAGCTTGTCTATGTATTTCTTATAGATATCGAGTCTCTCCATTTGGCGGTATGGACCGTACTCGCCACCTACGTCTACACCTTCATCCCAGTTGATACCTAACCACTTCAGGGAATCCTTGATATTTTCTTCAGATTCGGAACTTGACCTTTCCCTGTCAGTATCCTCTATCCTTAAAAGCATCTTTCCATTATTCTTTTTTGCCAGCAAATAGTTAAAGAGAGCGGAACGCGCTCCACCAATATGTAAAGGACCGGTAGGACTCGGGGCAAATCTTACCCTGATTTCCTGGCTCATACAATATTCCTCCCTTAAAAAGTTCTTGTAGAAGATGTTCGAATAGTCCCGGCGAACATTCACTTGTACTAGCTACGATATTATAACATTTCTTAAGTAACAGGGGCAATACTAACAACAGCCTGGGCTGCAATACCCTTTTTTTCACCTGTATACCCCAGGCCCTCAGTGGTAGTAGCCTTAATATTGATATTTTCTATTCCGGTATTTAAAATATCTGAAATATTCCTTTCCATTTCACTTATGTAAGGTGCAAGTTTGGGTTCTTGAGCGATAACTGTAGCATCTACATTGATAACTTTCATTTTCCTTGCCTTAATCATTCCATAGACCTTCTTCAGTAAAACTGTACTTGCTATTCCCTTATACTGGGGGTCGTTATCCGGAAAATGCCTGCCGATATCCCCTAAACCAGCAGCCCCAAGGAAGGCATCTGCAATGGCATGCAAAAGCACATCCGCATCGGAATGCCCCTTTAGTCCCTTTTCGTAGGGGATCTCCACCCCGCCCAGTACAAGCTTCCTTCCTTCAACGAGACGGTGTACGTCAAATCCTGTTCCTACTCGCATTTTTCCTCTCCTTTAAATGATAACTTGGCTTGCGCCAAGTCTTTGGCGCAAGCGCAAGCCTTAGTTGAATTTATGCCTCCCCATACTTATACTTTCTGATAGGCTAAAATAGTGTTTGCCAAAACCAAATCCTCCGGAGTAGTCACCTTGATATTTTCGTATTCACCTTCTACAATCTTAACTTGATGACCATAGTATTCCACTATGGAAGCATCATCGGTTCCTTTGACGCCTTCTGCAAAGGCTTTCCTGTAACACTTTAAAAGCAGGTCTCTTTTAAAAACTTGCGGAGTCTGTACTGCCCATAGTTCTTCCCGGGGAAGTGTATCTCTTACAAAATTGTCATTACCCGCTCTTTTAATTGTATCTTTAACCCTTACTGCAACCACAGAAGCGCCGTATTCTCCAGCAGCAGCAATCCCCTTTGTAAGTACAGCGGCATTTAAAAGTGGCCGCGCGCCATCATGCACGGCCACCAATTTATCTTCCTGAAAAGTTTTTCTTAGCCCATTAAATACTGACTCACCGCGAGTTTTTCCACCGGCGACTATCTGTGATATTTTAGTGAAGTCATATTTATGTTTTATATTTTCACGGCAAAATTCAATATCTTCTTCAGGTACTACAAGCACAATATGTGAAATATCTTTTGCAGTTTCAAAAACACTTAACGTATGGGCTAAAATGGGCATTCCCTGTAAATCCAAATACTGTTTTTTAACCTTTGTTCCCATTCTGGAACCTTTTCCACCTGCTACTACGATACTAGCTGCGCGATACACCTGCATTCACCTCTCTCCAGGCTGTACCCTGGGAGGATTGTTTCTTGTCAGAATACTTGGGTTTGGCAAATATCATTCTTCCTGCAGCAGTTTGCAATACACTGGTAACCATAACGGGTATAGTTTCTCCTATGTACTTTTTACTGTTTTCAACAACTATCATGGTTCCATCATCCAGGTAGCCAACACCCTGTCCGCTTTCTTTACCATCTTTTATAAGCTGAACTTGCATTTCCTCACCGGGTAAAACCACCGGTTTTACAGCATTGGCGAGTTCGTTGATATTTAAGACCTTAACACCTTGAAGTTCGGCTACCTTATTAAGGTTATAGTCATTTGTTACTACCTGGCCGCCAACTACCTGGGCAAGTCTGACCAGTTTACTGTCAACTTCCATGATATCTTCAAAGTCTTCTTCCCAAATCTGAACTTTAACATTGAGCTCATTGCGAATTTTGTTAAGAATGTCCAGGCCTCGTCTTCCCCTGTTTCTTTTCAGTAAATCAGAAGAATCCGCAATATGCCGGAGTTCTTCCAGTACAAAATTGGGAATTAGAAGCGCTCCATCAATAAAACCGCTTTTACAGATGTCAGCAATTCTGCCGTCGATAATAACACTTGTATCAAGTATTTTATAATTGCCTTCTTGTGCAGCAGATTTGTTTTTATCCTTGTCCTTGACAAATTTAAAAACATTGAGTGCAGAAAGCACTTCATCCTTCTTTTTAACACCCACACTCCAACCTAAATAACCTAAAATTAAACTTGCCACCATCGGCAAATACGCACCTATAAAAGGAAGTTTAGAAAAGGAAGTACCTAACAAATTAGCAATTATGAGTCCAATAATAATCCCTATAGCGCCAGCCATGATGTCTCCTGTAGGAGTCTTTTGAAGCCTTACCTCCAGCCATTCGGTAATTTGAACTACCCAGGTCATCAAAAGCGGGGCTATGCTGTAACCAAATAAACCAACAACAATAGTAGCCAGACCAGTTATAGCCCACTTAACCTGTTCTGGAACACCACCCCAAAAATTAGTGAGAAAAAGACTTAGCGATAAACCCCCTGCTGCTATCAGTAATGCTATTAAAACCCTCAGTATTTTCTTTAGCATATACTTTCACCTCCTTATTATATTCTTACAAAGTATCAGGACTATTATACAAATTTCTGGAAAATCATTCAATATAAATTCACATAATTAATCTAAAATTAAGACAAAAGACCTATAAAAAAATCTTAATAATTTAGAAAAGGAACTTTGCGTTCCTTTTCTAGTTTCAGGCAAACGTTTCTTCAAGCAGTCCTTCAATTTTTTCTTCATCTGAATCATCTGCCAGCACCAGCTCACTAACCAAAATTTTTCTGGCATTTTCAAGCATTTTCCGTTCTCCTGTCGATAAACCCTTTTCTTTATCCCTTAAAATAAGATTCTTTACCACTTCAGCCACTTCAAAAATATCCCCGCTTTTTATTTTCTCCATATGGGCTCGATAGCGCCGGTTCCAATCCTGTAAGATAGTAATCTCTTGTTCCTTTAAGACATTTATCACCTGACAAACTTCATCCTGCTTAATAACCGCTCTTAATCCTATATCATTACCATTATCCACTGGTATCATAACCTTCATATTGCCAATCGGCATGCGCATGATATAGTACGTTCTTTTTTCACCCAGCACTTCTTTTTCTTCAATGGCTTCTATGATACCAGCACCGTGCATGGGATATACCACCTTGTCACCCACATTAAAAACAGGCATAGGTTACCCCCCTAATTATAATGTAATTTAATTATAACAAACAGGGGTAAAGAGTGTCAAATGTCAAATAATTTAGTATTATAACACAGGTTCTCTAAGCATGTCAACGCCTGATATTGCTAGTGTTCTTAATTAAAGTACCTTCCAAAGAAACTCTTTTGTTCTGGTGTTTTGAGGGTTTTTAAAGATTTGTTCCGGAGTACCCTCTTCAATTATTACACCTTCATCCATAAATATTACCCTATCTGCAACTTCCCTGGCGAATCCCATTTCATGAGTTACAACAACCATTGTCATACCTTCTTTTGCCAAATCCTTCATAACCTCAAGTACTTCACCAACTAATTCCGGATCCAGCGCAGATGTTGGCTCATCAAAGAGCATTACTTTAGGGCTCATTGCCAGGGCACGTGCTATTGCTACCCTTTGTTTCTGACCACCGGAAATATTGTCAGGATAAACTTCAGCTTTATCGCTTAGGCCAACCTTCTTGAGAAGTTCTAGAGCTTGTTGCCTTGCTTTCCCTTCAGATAAACCCCGCACCTTCACAGGAGCTAACATTATATTCTCTATAATTGTCATATGGGGGAAGAGATTAAAGTGCTGAAAAACCATTCCGGTTTCCGTTCTAACTTTATTGATATCAACCCTGGGATCTGTAAGGTCATTTCCATCGACAATAACTTCGCCTGAAGTAATCTCCTCCAACATGTTGAGGCATCTTAAAAGAGTACTCTTACCCGAACCTGAAGGTCCGATGATACAAAGGACTTCCCTTTCAGCAATATCCAGGTTTATACCTTTTAGAACTTCCAGGTCTCCAAAATTCTTGTATAAATTCCTTACCTTAATAATAGGCTCCACAGCTTTAGTCCCCTTTCTTCTATCTTTTAACTCCCAGCTTGTATTCCATATAATCCACCCAGCGCGAAATACTCCACGTCATCATCAGGTAGATGAGGGCAACTTCAAGTAGAACCGGGAAGGAAGCATAAGTTCTCGAAATATAAAGCTGTCCCTGCATTAACAGTTCCTCCATACCAATAACTGACAAGAGGGAAGTATCCTTCAAGAGTACAATAAATTCATTACCAAGGGGAGGTATAATTCTTCTGAAAGCCTGGGGTAAAATGATATAGCGCATAGCTTGTCTATGGGTCATACCAAGTGAGCGTGCAGCCTCCATCTGCCCCTTATCAATGGATTGAATACCTGCCCTAAAGATTTCAGCCACGTACGCACCGCTGTTAATACTACATGCCAGTACTGCTGCCACAAAAACATTCATGGTAAAACGGTCACCCGTTATCATGTTATAAAGGTTAGGAATACCAAAATAAATAATTAGTATCTGTACCAGCAGGGGAGTTCCTCGAATTGAATCAACATATATTGAACTGGGGATCGAAAAAAACTTTTTCTTACTCAATCTTCCCAATCCCAAAAATAGTCCTATTACAGTACCGAAAAACACTGACATAGCCGTAATTATAACTGTATAAACAGCGCCTTTAACCAGGAAAGGGAAAACAGCGCTCATATGAGTTATGAAGTAATTCATTTTATCACCTCTAAATCTAACCCAAAATATCTCAAACACCTTGCATTAACACAATGAATGCGTAACAGCCCAATGCTATTACGCATTCATTTTACCTTAAGAGGATGTTCGAACACTTATCTTAAATATTTTTTTAAAATCTATTTAGAAATACTTTTTAATGAGCTCGTCATACTTACCGCTTTCCTTTACTTTTTTCAAGCCTGAATTAATTTTTTCAAGGAGCTCGCTATTACCTTTAGCAACAGCAATGCCGTACTGGTCACCTACCAATGGCTCTCCAACCATTTTAATTTTGCCTTCATTTTTAGACATATAAGCTTCTGTGACAGGGACATCATTGATTACACAATCTGCTCCACCATTTAAAAGTTCCATAAATACAATATCTACGGTTTTAAATGTTTTAACCTCTTTTAAAAGTCCCTCTTCTTTTAACTCATATGCTTTTTCTGCGCCTGTTGTACCAATTTGAACTGCTGCAACTTTCCCTTTGAGATCTTCTTTTGATTTAATTTCGTTATTATCAGCAGTAACTGCAATCTTTAGTCCTGCATCAATATATGGATCACTGAAATCAACACTTTCTAACCTCTTGGGAGTAATACTCATTCCCGATGCAGCTATATCTATATTTCCCGACTGTAATGCCATAATTAGCCCATCAAAACCTAATTTTTTAATTTCGACTTCAAAACCTTCTTCTTCTGCAATTGCTTTAATAAGATCGATATCAAAGCCGGTTATGTTACCTTGATCATCAGTCATTTCAAAGGGAGGGAAAGTAGGTTCAGTTCCCACTATATAAACTTTCTTTTCATTTGAATCAGCCTGCTGCTCGTTAGTATCTTCATTAGAGCTGGCCGCAGGTTCTTCTCCGCCACATCCCACTACTGCTATCATTAATCCAACTATCAATAGTCCTGTTAAAATCAGCTTAAAATACTTTTTCATTTATTCTTCCTCCTCCTCGTTTCATTAATTCAACATTTCTTCCATAACGGTTATAATTATACACTCGTCTGTATAACAATGCAACAGTTTTTTTTCGTGGATTTTTTCTTAATTCATAGCGAAATCTGTGGATAATGTGGATAATCCTGTGAATAACTTTATTTAAAGGGGTCTGGCTGTGGATAACATTGTTTAAGGTGAAATTTATGTCGAAAAAGCAATTATTTTATGAGTATATATCGAAATTTGAAGCCGCCGTAAGTACCAAAACCTTTTTAGCGCCTGCCTTTAACAGTGTTTCGCTACAGCTAAGCGCCGTAAATCCCGTTGTAAATATATCATCAATAAGGAGTATGCTTTTTTGTAAAACAATATTGTGATCTTGAACAAAAAATGCTCCTTGTAAATTTTTAGACCTCTCTTCCCTGCCCAGTCCTACCATATCCGCTGTATGTCGAATTTTCACTAAAACATCCTTCTCAAAAGATATTCCCAGTTTAACGGCAACTTCCTTTGCCAAAAGCTCTGACTGGTTATAACCCCTTTGAGCCAATTTTACCCGGTGCATGGGGACAGGAATTATCAGATCCGCCTCTAAAAATCTTTCATCTTTTATTGCCTCTAAAGCAAGGAGCCTGCCGAGTGGTTTAGCAAGTGACCTTTTGCCCCTGAATTTAAATTCTTGTAATGCTTCCTTTAACTTTCCGTCATATAATCCTGCACTACGTGCAACTGTAAATGGGTAATTGTCCTTTTGACAAAAACTACACATTTCACCACCAGTTATAAATCTCGCACATTTTCGACACTGCAACCCATTATTATTGCTTATTTCTTTTTTACATCTGCTGCACCAGTATACTTCCCAGGATTTTAACGAACTACCGCAAAAATAGCAATAGGGGCCAGGCGGAAATAAGAGCTGTAAAATGCTTTGGAAGAATTCAGAAAGCATTTTTAATTTCTCCCTTTGGAGGAATAATCAGATATCCTTTTCTTCTTGCTTCATTGTTCATATTTCTTATCCATAAAACAGCCTCCGACATGGCGTGCGTTTTGCTACTTGCTATGAACCAAACTTTTCCCTCCGGATACTGGCCCAAGCGCCCACTCCTTCCAGCAATCTGAACCAGTGTACCGGTATCAAAAATTTGCTCGTAATCTGCAAATAAAACCATTACATTTACCCGGGGTATAGTTATTCCCCTTTCCATTATTGTGGTGGTAACAAGGATGGGAAATTCCCCGGCAAAAAAGCCATCTACTTTTTTATCCCTTTCGGGATCTTTGGAATGGCTGAACTGAACCCAATCCCCCTTAAAATTGTTAAAAGGAGGCATTTTTATTGCCCTTTGCAACTCTTCAGCTACTTTTTCAGCCAGGTATATGGTAGGCACAAAGACAAGTACTTGTGCTAGGTCTCCCTCTAAACTAAGATGTAAATTTTGCAATACACTTTGTGGAATGGAAACACTGTCATTTTTATAAACCAGTTCTTTTTCAATTTCTATGCTGGGCACCGGTAAAGGATATCCATGATGTCTTGCTGGTATGGTTATTGTGTCTATTTTCCCTGATTTAACCTTCTCCTGTAGCTCCTTTCGGGGTGTAGCAGTAAGGTAAATGGTATGACAACCTTCTTTACAAGCCCTCTTCACGGCATAATGAAGCATTCTATTGCACCTGTAAGGATAGGCATCTTGCTCATCCAAAATTACTAAATCAAAATTATGATATAACCTTAGCGTTTGATGAGTAGTAGCTAAAATAAGTGAGCTTTCTTTATATTTTTGAGGGCTGCCACCATAAAGTACAGCAATATCTATACTACTAAATACTTTTTGAAATCTTTTAGCTAACTGCATTGCAACTTGTCTGCGAGGGACTGCATATAAAACCCTGCCACCTTTTCCCAAAACATGTGCTATAGCCGCATATGTAACTTCAGTTTTACCTGCGCCACAGGCAGCCCAAATCAGGAGCTCATTTTTTTCTCCACTAGCTACAAATGACGCCAACGTTCTGGATGCATCACGCTGCGCTAAAGTAAGGGGAAAATTCACCTTGATATCTATATCTTTGCATGATTCATAGTCATAGTTTGGAGCAACATAGAAGGGCCTACATGATTTTGCCTCTCCCATTGCCAAACATTCCTCACAATGACAGCAGGAATCATCCCCGCATTCCAAGCAAACTATAGATTTTATAGATTCCGTTCCACCGCAACGCAAGCAGTATGATGCGCCATCCGGCATTATAGCTACTGCAGGTAAAAGCTTTATCTTTCCTTCCAGATAAAGTACCTGCAGAATATTTTCTAAATTAACCTTGACGGCTTGTCCGCTTAAAGAGTCCTCAATTTCCTCCAAATACAATGCTCTGCCCTTTAACGCTCTATATACCCTGTCTTTGTCAGAAGCCTTTGGCAGTTTAGTGTGGTAGCAGGCATCAAGTGTATATAAATCCAGATAATCGTCAGTTATCCCCAATTTTTTCAACACTATGGCAGCCTGTTCGCTTTTTTTCCTTAAAATTGCAGTTAATGGCGCTTCTTTGTGCCTGCTCTTTTTTAATATTTGTAGAAATGATTTTGATGAATTAGTATGGTTAATTAATCTAGGCAACTGTTCCTGGGGAGTAGCTAGTGATTTTAAAACACCGTAAGCAATTCCCAATGGTAAAGCAGGCGTGAGGAGTTGAAGCTGCTGACAATCCCAGGCCATATTATAATATTTTAAATCCAACAGGGGATCAAAGGAATAGTTAAGTACATACCTGTAATTATTCCAGGCTATATAAACAAAACAGCACATACCAGACATAAAATCACCACCAAAGGCTGGTAAACTTTTTTAAATGAGTGTTCGAAAAGGAGAATATCCTCTTTAAAAAAGAATATTCACCTTAATTCTCACTTTTTCCTGCTCTTATTTTGGAAAGTTTTAGAAACTCCTGTCGAATAGGGCTTTTTTACATAACTATATTATAGTAGTCCTGCTTCCAGGCATCTTTTTTGATATTTTCCAGCCTCTTTTTTATCTTTGGATATGAACTGTTCCCATCTATCGATAATAGATAAAGCCTTTCTCCCGAAGAGATTTTTTTGCCGGCAGTATATGCTGTTAATTCATCAGGGCCATCTTGCATAACCCGAAAATTATTTTTTTTAGCCAGCCGAAACAATATTTTCCAGGTATCATCCTCTGAAAACCTGTCAACGATAATCACTTCGCACCAGGGATATAATAAACAAAAAGATTTTATTTCCTTAATTGCTCCTTCAATTATCTCCTGACAATTATTAGTTAAAATTAGAAGAGATATTTCCGCTTCATATGGAACTCTCCTGGATAAATACTGTAAGTATATTAGTAATGAAAATATTATTATTAGAGGTAAAAGAAATATGATATAATCTAACGTCAAATCTGTCACCTCCTCCCGCTACCAATGTATTCAGCAAGGGGAGGGATGCTACTGGAAGTATTTTACACAATATTGCTGGAATGAATACTAAAAATTGACCAATAATAAAAGCGAGACAGAATCCAGTGACCTGTCAGAACTATACTTTGTAATTAAACGGGGTGGTAAATTTGAAGGAAAATCTGGATACATGCCTTCACTGCGGCAGTTCGTTGCGCCTGGTACAGTCAGATTTTGAAAACTATGATCCTGTATATTTACCGAATGGAAAGGCTTTGTGCGGATTTTGTTATAAGTGTATGAGCAGGGAAGAGTACGAGCAGTATTTTTAAGGTTTTTTGATCAACCGCAATTCTCGCGTAAGTAACTTTTAAGAACAAAAGCACGCAGCATTTTGCCGCGTGCTTTTGTTCTTACTTATTTAATACTGCCTTTCCTTCCAAATACCTCTCCCTTGACCTCCATCTGCATAGCCTCTACTTCATCCATTGTAGGCGCTTCTGCATAGATTCTAAAAAGAGGTTCCGTTCCGGAAGGGCGAATTAAAACCCAGCTGCCATCAGCAAGCTTTATTTTCGTTCCATCTACTGTAATCCTTTCAACTACCGGTTTACCCAGTATTTTAACCGGTTCATATGCTTTAACTATTTCCTGAAGCTCTTCTTTTTGCTCCGGTTCCACCTTTAAGTCCAAACGTCTGCTAACAAAACCACCGTATTTTTCTTTTAAGTCTTGAAGATTTTCTGAAATAGACTTTTCACTGGCACAGAGAATTTCCAAAATCAGCAAGCAGGCAAGAATCCCATCCTTTTCAGGGATATGTCCCTTGATACTCAAACCTCCACTTTCTTCTCCACCCAGTATGCAACCTTCTCGAAGCGCCTGCCCGATATACTTAAAGCCAACAGGAGTTTCCTTGACAAATGTTCCATAAATCTCACAAATATTATCAAGGGTATGTGTTGTGGATACAGTACGCGCAACCGGACCTTCCCAGCCTCTTCCAGTTATCAGGTGGTCAAGTACAAGTGAGAGAATCTGGTTAGGGGTAATATATTCTCCATTTTTATCTATTACCCCAAATCGATCCGCATCACCATCAAGCGCCAGACCAAGCTTGGCTTTTTCCTGTAATACTTTTGTTTTTAGCTCCCCAAGCTGATCTTCCTTGGGTTCCGGCATTCCCCCGCCAAAGAGAGGATCACGATAATTATGTATGGCCGCCACTTCACAGCCACTATCTTCAAGGAACTTTTCAATGTAACCGATTCCAGCTCCATACATTGGATCAATAATTATTTTAGCCGGATTGTCTTTAATGGCGGAAATATCAATTATTTCCTTTAAATGATTTAAATATGGCTCTTGAGGATCTATTTTTTCAACTAACCCTTGATTTTCAAGTTCACTAAATTTTATCCCTTTAATTTCTTCCTTATTTTGAGCGATTTGGTGGAGAGCCTCTTCAATTTTCTTAGTGGTTTCAGGCAGTGCGGGCCCAGCAAAATAAGGAATATATTTTATACCATGATATGTAGCAGGATTATGGCTTGCTGTAAGCATGATTCCTCCCTTACATTTCCAGTGCTTAATTGCAAATGCAGTTACCGGTGTGGGAGTCGGTTTGGATGTTAGGTAAACCTTCAGACCGTTTCCCCCTAAAATCTCAGCCACGGCTTCTGCAAACTGCTCTGATAAAAAGCGCTGGTCATATCCTACTACAACACCTTCTCCAGGGTCCTCACTGTTTTTTATATAAGTGGCAATGGCTCCAGTAACCAACTTTAGATTTTCAAAGGTGAAATCCTCAGCTATTATTGCTCTCCAACCGTCAGTTCCGAATGTAATGTGCATAATTTTCTTTAACCTCCTCAAAAATATTTCACCATACCATGTTATTCCTTTTCTTCAAATAATATTCCCTGTTTTTTAGGAATTACGCGGAATTTATTGATAATTTTACCAAAATGCCTGTAGTAATCTACTACAGGCTTTAGATTTAACAGATATTTAATTTATTCAGATATACTTACCAGTTCACCATAAACCCAGCCGTTTTTTCCCTCTACTTCTACCTGATACCAACCATCATTGGCGGCAATAATCCGAAGTTTAGTATAATAGGGAAGGGTAGTTATCTTGTGATAACTAGTGCCTGGTCCTGTTCTTAAGTTGGCGCCGGCTTTTGTATTAATGAAGCCGGATTGAGTTTGTTTTTGTAAATTTGTATCTCCAGATGTATCACCGGAAGTATTTTCATTATTAATATTGGGGGTCAAAGCCTCCCCACTGGCAACTTGCTTTTGGAGACGATTTACTACACCCTGGAGTCTTGCTACCTCTTTTTGAAGTTCCTCGATTCTTTGCTGCAGTATGCTAGCTCTCGTTTCCACTTCCTGATGTACATAGCTTTTGGCAACCAGGGGGTCATAATCAGTTCCAGGCTGACTGTTTCCGCCTGCATTGACTTCCGATCCCATGGTTATTCCCAAAAGAAATACTGCAAACATCATTACGCCACTCATTAAATATTTTTTACCCATAGCAACCTCCATTACCCGTTAAAATCGTTAAAATCTTGTTTTGGTAGCGGGTTACCAATTTTACTGCGTGTCTGCAGAACTCCAATTCGATTTGCAGCAAGTATGCTAAGGGTACTTATTCCAATTAGTATTAGGATGCTTTGCTCTGTAGTTAACATAGTTAAAAGAACTGCACTTCCGCTTAGGATTATGCTGACCCCATAAATTGCAACTACAGTTTGCTTATGGGATAGTCCTAATTCCAGCAAGCGATGATGTAAGTGCTCCTTATCCGCTTCAAATATGGGGTTACCCTTGATAAGCCTGCGAACAATTGCAAATGCCGTATCAAAAATGGGGATACCGAGAATTACTACCGGTATAAACAGTGAGATAACTGTTGCACTTTTGGTAAGTCCCTGTATTGCCAGTATAGACAGTATAAAGCCCAAAAACATTGAACCGGTATCACCCATAAACACCTTTGCAGGGTGAAAATTATATTTCAGAAAGCCTATTATGGAAGCAAAAAGCAGAAAAGCCAGTACTGCAACTTCTCCTTGACCTTCCAGCATTGCAACAATACCCATAGTGAGGGAGGCAATTGCGGAAATACCTGCAGCCAAACCATCCAATCCGTCAACAAGGTTAACGGCATTTGTTACCCCCACTATCCAGAGTATCGTAAAGGGAATTACCATTTTTCCTAAAGGTATTACATCATCAAATGGGATGAGGTCCACAAACGGGTTAGTTACAAAATGTACTCTGATGCCAAAATAAACAGCAACCAGAGCTGCCATTATTTGCCCCAGAAGTTTTATCTTAGGGGGCAAACCCCTCGTGTCGTCAGCTATACCAATCATTACAACTAAAGTTGAACCCAGTATCAGGCCTGTTATCCAGCGCGATACGGTAACAAATGCTACTACAGCAACCACAAAAGATAAATATATGGCTAACCCTCCAAGTCGAGGCATTACTTTTTGATGTACTTTTCGCTCATCCGGTTGGTCTATAGCGCCAATTTTTTTTGCTAAAAGTATAACTTTAGGAGTTATTAAGTAGGCCACTAGACAAGCCATGAAACTTGCCGGCAATATTTCGGTATTCACTGCTTACCCTCCCCCAAATCTGTTACTCTCCTATCATAAAGGTTAATTCAGCTTCAGCAGCCAGTTCTCCTTCTACAAATGCCTTTGCCTGGCCCTTTCCGACGGGGCCTCTGAGCTTGGTGAGTTCAACTTCCAGGCGAAGTTGGTCTCCTGGTACTACCTGCCTGCGAAAACGGGCCTTATCTATACCACCAAAATATGCGATTTTGCCTCTATTTTCTTCTTTTTTTAGTACCGCAACAGCACCAACCTGAGCAAGTGCTTCTATAATCAAAACACCGGGCATAACCGGATGACCAGGAAAATGTCCCTGAAAAAAGTATTCATTTGCAGAAACATTTTTAATTCCTACTGCCCTTTTTCCTTCTTCCAGCTCTATAATTCTATCTACCAGTAAAAATGGATAGCGATGCGGTAATATTTCCTGGATTTTTTTCGTGTCAAGCATTTTTTTCCTCCTTCACGAATAATTCAACACCACTTGTCCTAATCCTTCTTTAAGTAATTATGAAATTTTTAACTTTTTTAGTACAATTTCCATTATTTCCTGCAGCTCTTCAACTTTAAAAACATAAGCTATTATGGCAAAAATTATTGCGCCGCATACAGCCAGTAATACTAACTGAATTGCAAGGGCCAAAAAAGTATCTCCTAACAGTGTATCAAATATAGGTATAACATTCCAAACAATTACACCCATAATCCCGGAAGCTATGGTTATTTTGAAAAGCGAAATGATTAGATCGCCTGGAGTAAATACAGGGTAGTGACTTTTAAAAATCACAAGCAATAGAATAACACTTGTTAGAGCAGCAAATGAGTTTGCCAGCGCCAGTCCCCCGTGTCCCAGAAGTGGTAAAAAAATAAAACTTAAGACCACATTTACCAATACGGAAGCTAAGCCTACCAAAAAAGGAACCTTTACTTTGTCCAGGGCATAATAAGCCCTTGTAATGATCAGGTTAGCGCCGGCACCCAAGAGGCCAACTGCAAAAAATAGCAGCGCTTCAGCAGTCATTTCAGTGGCACGGGTGGTAAAAGCTCCCCTTTCAAAAACAAATTTCACAAGTGGAAAACGCAACACAATCAAACCAATAGCCGCAGGTACGCTAACAAGGGTCACCATTTTGAGACCCTTTAACAGTGAGTCCGCCAATTCTTGATGACTTCCCCTTGCTGCATATCTTGATAGCTCAGGGTAAATGGCAGTTGCAACAGCCATAACAAAAATACCTAAAGGTAAAGCCATCAAGCGGTAAGCAAAATCAAGCGCTGTTATGCTGCCATTTTGAAGTCCCGATGCAAAAATGCGGTTCACCGCCAGATAAGCTTGATTTACTGCCACACTAAGTGTAACCGGTATTACTGTAATTGCTACTTTTTTTACGGCCGGATGTTGCGAATTGAGACTGAAAAAGTACTTAAAGCCAACTTTTTTTAAGGAAGGAATTTGCAATAAGAAAAAACCAATGAACCCTGCCAGGGTGCCTGCAGCCAGTCCCTCTATCCTGTAGCGCTCACCTAAGAAAAGTACGGCTAAGATAATAATAATATTTGTCAAGCCCGGAGCAAAGGCAGGGATTCCAAATATTCCTCGCGCATTTAAAAAACCGGTTAACAGCATTCCCGAACCCATAAATATTATGGAAGGGAAAATTATTCTTGTCAGCCTGGTGGTAAGTAATTTTTGTTCCGGGCTAAAACCGGGAGCTATGGCAGCCACAAGTCCGGGCGCAAAGAGTAATCCTAAAGCTGTAATTACAGTTAAAATAATAAATGTCCAGTTTAGAATGATGCTGCCTGCCTTCCAGGCTTCGTCAACTTGATCCTTAACGATATACGAGGTAATTACTGGTACTATCACCGAAACAAATGCCATTCCCAGTACCGCTTGCAAAGCATAAGGCAGTGTATAAGCTACAAGATAGGCATCTGTAGCGCCACTGGCGCCGAATTCCTTGGCAATTATCGCATCCCTAACAAAGCCTAAAATTCTGCTTATTAAATTCATGAGGACTACGATTCCTGTAGCTTTTACCACCACAGCCTTAGCGGTATTACTATCTGTCATATCTCAAGCCTCACTTAGAAAACTATTTTAATTTTATCCATTATATTTTATTAGTAAGGTAATAGCAAATCTAGTTCCAGATGCCATCACTAATTCCTGTATCTATCACTATCAGGTGCAAGTCAAAGAGGATGACACTCACTTTTGGTTGATTAATTTACAGGATTCCAGAACATTTTCCTTTGCCTTTTCGCTTAATTTGTTTACAGTATTCCGGAGTTCCTCCCGAACCGACTGAAGGTTATCCATGATTTTGGCCAGGTTTTTATTTAATCCCTCTTCTGTCAATGTTTCCACACGCCCTGCATTTGGCTGGAAAACCATCTTTAAAAAGTTATCCACCTTTGGGTCATAGGATATACCTACCATGGGAACTGTCATAACCGCAGCCATGATCAGGGAATGAAGCCTCATACCTATCATCATTTCCAAATTGCCTACAAGAGAAAGCATCTCTTCCACCGTAACACTGTTTTTTAATAGAAAAGCTTCATTTTTCATAAGCCGCATGGTATTACGGCAGGCAGCTATGTCACCGGGGAAATGAAAGGGGATAAAAAGTACTTGATAGCCCTGTTGGATAAGGTTATCTGCAACTTTTGCCACGGATTTTTTATAGTCACTCAATTCCTTCCAGTCCCGAATGGAAATTCCAACTACAGGCGCCGTATCCGATACACCGTAATGTTTTAAAATGTCCCTACCTTTTTCCAAACCTATCTTTTCCCTGGATAATCCTAGCACAGGGTCTACAGTTACCTTAATAGGCGGCCTCTTGACCTGGAGTTCTTTAAGTAACTCTTTAGAAGCTTCATCACGAACTGTTATTAAATCAACATTATTGGCAGCGAAACGTAACATTTTTTTACCAGCAGCAGTATTGATGGGCCCAATACCCTGTGCATAAAACATAACTTTATTTTTTAACAGCTTCGCCAATTGAACGACACCTAAATAGTAACCTAGGCTTCTTAAACCTGTTACATCCTGTAAAAGACTTCCGCCTCCGCTAATTAAAAGCCTTGAGCGAAATAATACGGAGCTCAAGGTATGAATACTCCAGCGATTTACAGCTTCAACATCATATAACTTGCTCGTCTTTTCAGGGTTATTTGAAAATACAATTGGTCTAATGTTTTTATCAATTTCACGCAAGGACTGTAAAATGCTGTAAAGAATTGCTTCATCACCAATATTATCAAAGCCATAGTAGCCGGAAATAGCCACTATGTCATTGTTTTTACCCATGCAAGTATCGCTCCTTTAAACGAATTGCAAAATGGTAAAGCATTATTAATACAATTCCCCCAAAAATACCTAACCACAGGCCGTGAAATGTTCTTATAATTGATATAACAAAAGGCGTATGGATATGGGCAAATGTATTAACCATGGAAACTTGCCCGATTGTACCAAATATCAACAATGGTAACAAACGGTGCTTATAACCAAGGTACAACAGTAAAAGCATAATGGGATGCCCTAATAATTCCTTGGTTCGAGGTCTTACACCTAGCAAGTTTTGTAATATGTTACGAAATTGTTCTTCAAAGCCGAAAACAATACCACTATTTCCTGCTCTAACTACTAAAAGTAAGGCTATTCCGGCAAAAAATCCTGCCATTACAAGCAACAATACGGTTACAGGTTGTTTTAAAAGAGACCTTGCCTTTTCAAGGGGCCCTTCCTTAGCTTTCCAAAAGTAAAATATAAAAGATACAAGTAATATTGGTGTTAATAATCCTGCTGTTACTCCTCTAAATTGGTCCAGTTTAAGCATATAATGCAGGTGAGCAAGCAAACCAACCATTAAAAGAGCGCCTATCAAGCTTATTCCGGTTAATTTTAAAAATCTTACAATAGCTGCCTGTAAGCTTCCAGCTTCCCTTTCCTTTAACGTAATTGTTACGGCAAGTGTAGGGAAAATAATAACTGAAGCAAGCGCCATTAGCTTTACTGCCTGTTCAAAAAGCCCGCTTGTATCAGGATTGATTACAAGTGAAAAGATAAATATAACCAGCCATCCTATAGTACCAATACAAGCTAGAACAAGTCCTAGATGTGTCATTCCAAGGATATCAAGGAGTAAAAGGCCTGCAGCTATCACACCCATTCCAATTATTAAAATTAAGAGCGTCCGTGCAGACTGGGAAGTGATATCCTTATCAAAGGTATTTGCCTTCCCTAGAGTAAAGCCTTCATTTTTCAAAGCTTCCACAAGCTCTCCAACATATTTAACATTGTCTTCCAGCGTAAAGCCTGGGAAAAGCCTCACTAAAAGGACCCTAACATTTCGCTCTGAAGCTGCCAGAAGGAACCTAGCTATAGCGGTTTGTTTTGCCTTCTGCGGTCCCATATTGCTAAACTTGATCATTTCACCTTCTGAAATAGCATGCAGCCTGGCAATTCTTTTGCTCAAGTCAACACCGGCTGTTCTAACCCTACCCAGATTTTTTATGCCCGCTTGCTTGAAAATGAAATTTTCTACAAAACCTAGAGGTACATTAAACTCTGTAACTTCTTCAGCTAAACTTTGAAATTGTGATGGAAATCCCGGTATTGTAGAATCATTAAAAGCAATTAGCGAAATATTTTCTTTAAAGGGTGCGAATTCATTTTGATATTCATTAAAAACCTCTTGTAAGTTTTCAGAGTCTCTAACAGGCCAGCTTCCGATTTGAACCAAAATATTTAAGCCATTTTCCTTCACTTTTGCCATCTTTTCCCGGGGGAAACCAATACCAACAGAAGCTTTTCTGGCCCCTGTTATATCTGCATAATTGGGAGTTATTCCTATAAAGTATACTCCATTAATTTTTTTAGGAAAATGAAGTAGTCTTCTCGGTAATTTTAATTGTAAATTTTTTTCTATCCTGCGGTAAGTAGCCTCATCAGTAGTCGAAAGGTAAATATACCTGGGCTTAATGTCCTTCAGAAAATTTTGCTTACCACCTAAAAAGCTTGCCATATTAATCAAATCCCTGCCGGAAAAAAGCGCTATTTTAGCATCTCCACCCAGGTCCAATAGGGAGTCCCGGGAAAAAAGTTCCTTAAGTGATTCCTCTTTAAAAAGTATTCCTGTGGCCCCGGCTTTTTTAAATTCCTCCAACATCTCATCAACGGTATTCCCTTGAAAAACAGCAAATTGTTCTATCTCGTTATATAATAGAGCAACTTCAACCTGATCATTGCCAGTTTCAATGGTATGTCTTTGATATGCTAAATACCCGGCAGATATGGCAGCAACAATAATTACTGCTATCAATATGTACCTGAAAAGTTTATTATCCAAAGCAAATCCCCCTAATTATCATCAGATGATTTTTAGAAGTTTACTATTGCATTATAACTTAACGGGAATCAGGCTACAACCTAGTTAAAGAACAAAAATCTATTATTAACGTAAATTTAAAAAATATTATTTACTATACTTTTACCAATAAGAAAAAGTGGCTTTCCAGCCACTTTAATTATTGTTCCATTTGTTTTGCTAAAAATCCTGCAGCAGTTTCCACTAATTTTAATTCCATTTCTCCCATCTTAACATTTTCATCCTTTGAACAAACGATAACTGCTCCAATTGGGTCTCCCTCAGCTATAATTGGCGCTATTGCCTCAGCCTTAAATTTACAATCATTTTCACCTTCAATAATTGCACACTCTTTACATGCCTCATTCTTTCCAGGATCGTTAATTAAAAGTGATTTTCTTTCCTGCATTACTTTTTCAACAGCAGGACCTATAGGTTTATTAAGAAATTCCTTTTTAGGAGCACCAGCCACAGCAATAATATTATCTCTATCGGCAATACATGCTATATGCCCAATTGCTTCATATAATGAATCCGCATATTCCTTGGCAAAATCTCCTAATTCACCTATAGGAGAGTATTTCTTTAGAATTACTTCACCTTCACGATCGACGAAAATTTCTAGAGGGTCTCCTTCACGAATTCTCAAAGTTCTGCGTATTTCTTTAGGAATAACAACCCTACCCAAATCATCTATACGTCTTACAATTCCTGTTGCCTTCATTTATATCCCTCCTTTGCTCAGGTCATCCCCGAAAAGCGCTTTCAATGTTAGTATATATTCCATCTATTACAATTATTCATTTTTTTCCATGAAGTCTGTAAAAAACTCACCTCTTTGTTATGTAGTATTTTAGTCATTTTAATACAGAACTTCTAACTACATGTTCTTCCTTTAATTCCATCTTTCCAGCCCTTTGTATAAATTATGGTTCCCTAAGGATTTAAATGCTATACCAGCAAAAACATAAAAAGTGTTATTAATTATTATTATAATAAAAACAGGACTCTGCTAAGTTATAGCAGAGTCCTGAGGTTAATATTATTATTGTGTTGTATCTTCCTGATTAATCTTTTCCTGGTTATTTTCTTTTTCCTGGTTCTGTTTATTTTCTAGCTCTTTCTCAAAAATATTTTCTATTTCTGCAGCTTCTCTTTTTTCCATATAATATTTACTAAATTTTTCATTTTGCTTTAATTCTAATAAACTTGTCTTAATTTCATCCTTTAATTCCTCATAACTTTCCTTCTTTTTATCCACTTTAATTACATGGTAGCCATAGCGGGTTTTTACAGGCTCCTTGCTGTATTGACCCTCATCCAAAAGAAAAGCGGCTTCTAAAAAAGGCTGGACAAGAGGAGAATTTCTTGTTATAAACTGTGGTATTAATCCACCTGATTGTTCCGCGCCGGGTTCTTCACTATATTCTTTGGCAAGCTCTGCAAAATCAGCGCCTTTCTCCAGTTTTGCAATAACTTCTTCAGCTCTCTCCAGGGCTTTATTTTTATCTTCTTCTGAAGCTTTACCCTCTTCTGCCATAAAAAGAATATGCCGTACCATTATTTTTTCAAGGGACTCTTGATTCTTTTCGTAATACTCTTTAACCTGGCTATCGCTTACTTCTACATCTGAAACAACTTGATCGTAGAGTTTTTCCTGCAGCATTTGAAAATAAATTTGCTCCCTAATGTCTTCTTCAGTAAGTTTATACTCTTCCATGCGCTTCTTAAACTCTTCCTCACCCATTTGCTCTTTGAGAGCAGCTATTTCCTTATTTACCTGCTCAGTTATCTTTTCATCCGCTATTTTTACATTTTGTTCCTCTGCCAGCTGCTCTATAAACTTTTCTTCTATCAAGCTTTCAACTATCTTTAGTTGGTACTCTTGAAGTGCTTGCTTGGCCTCTTCACTTTCCAGGTCAATTCCTGAATTTTTCGCACTTGCCTTGACTTTTTCCATTAGCTTGTCTACTTCAGACTGATAGATGTTTTCTCCATTAACCTTTGCAACAACCTTGTCTCCTTCTTGAGCACATCCTACTGCCAAAACAAATAGAACAGCTACTAGCATAAATACTATCAATTTTTTATTGCTATTCAAAATCCCACAACCTTCCTAGCGCTTAGAGTTGATTTATTGGACTTAAGATAATTGTATCAAGGTTTATAAAGTGTTTCAATGTTTACCAAGTTTTTCTGAAGAATACTCATCCAGCCTATAAAAGATACTTTCTAACGTTTCCAGAAGCTCCCGGGGTTTTAGGCCTGCTGTCCTGACCTTGATGGTTAAGCCCTGGGAAGCAGAAAAGTTTAGCCTCCTGCCATAATGCTTTCCCAGCGCTAAAAGTGTTTCTCCTTTTATCCTGGTATCACTGCCAAACTTGATCAGTACTTCTCCCTTTAAGTGCTTAATGGACTGGACATTATGGGCTGCTGCCAGAACCTTTAAGCGAGTTATTGAAATAAGATTTTCCACCTCAGGAGTCGGGTCTCCAAAACGGTCTATAAGCTCTTCCTCTACCTGCTGCATTTCGTCGCTAGTGGTAACAGCGGCCAGCTGTCTGTAAATTTCCATTTTAAGGCTGCTGTCACCAATATACTTATCGCTAATATAGGCATTGACATTTAATTCAATTGTCACTTCTTCCTGCTTTTCATCTTCCGTTACTTTAGTACCCTGCAATTTTTTAACCTCTTCATCGAGCAGTTTACAGTAAAGCTCAAAACCCACCGCAAGCATTTGACCGTGTTGCTCGGGACCTAAAATATTACCTGACCCTCTAATTTCCAAATCCCTCATGGCAATTTTAAATCCCGATCCAAATTCAGTGAACTCTCTGATAGCTGCTAGCCTTTTTTCAGCAACTTCTGTGAGAACTTTATCCTTACGGTAGGTAAAATAAGCATAGGCGAGACGGTTTGTTCTCCCTACCCGTCCCCTGATCTGGTAGAGCTGGGAAAGTCCCATTGTATCGGCTTCATCAACTATTAAAGTGTTAACATTTGAAATATCAAGCCCATTTTCAACAATGGTCGTACATAACAGTACATCATATTTTCCTTCAATAAATTCAAGCATTATTCTTTCCAGTTCATTTTCCCGCATTCTGCCATGGGCCTGGGCAATCCTTGCTTCCGGAACCCATGTTTGCAGTTGTGCCTTAACTTTGTCCATATCTTCAATCCTGTTATGAATAAAATAGATTTGTCCTCCCCTATCCATTTCCTTTCTAATTGCGTCCTTCACCAGTTCAGGGCTAAACTCTACCACATAGGTTTGTACCGGGTAGCGGTTTTCCGGAGGAGTTTCAATGATACTCATATCCCTGACGCCTGCTAATGCCATATGAAGAGTTCTGGGAATAGGGGTTGCACTTAAGGTTAAAACATCGATATTTTTTCGTAACTGCTTCAATTTTTCCTTGTGACCTACGCCAAACCTCTGCTCTTCATCTATCACCAGTAAACCCAGATCGTTAAACTGAATATCCTTTGAGAGCATCCGGTGAGTTCCTATTACTATGTCAACGAGACCTTTTTTAATATTTTCTATTGTTTGTGACTGTTCCTTTCTTGTTTGGAAGCGACTTAAGATTCCTATATTTACAGGATAGTTTTGGAATCTTTCAGTAAAAGTCTGGTAATGCTGCTGCGCCAGTACAGTTGTAGGTACAAGAACCGCCACCTGTTTTGAATCTCTTACCGCTTTAAAAATAGCCCTCATGGCGACTTCAGTTTTACCATAGCCTACATCACCACATACCAGACGGTCCATTGGTCTCGGCTTCATCATATCTGCCTTAACTTCTTCAATTGCTTTTAGCTGATCCGGCGTTTCAGTATATGGAAACTCTTCTTCAAATTGCTTTTGGAGTTCATCATCTTCAGAAAATGCAAAACCCTTTAACATTTCCCTGTGAGCATAGAGATTTAATAGTTCCTTCGCCATTTCCTGTACAGAGCTTTTTACACGGTTCTTGACCTTGGTCCATTCAGTTCCTCCAAGCTTACTCAGCTTTGGTGCATGCCCTTCAGAACCGATATATTTTTGAATAGAGTCTATCTGTTCTGCAGGAAGGTACAGTTTATCTGTACCCGCATACTGAATATGAAGATAATCCTTCTCGACTCCCCCTGCTTCCAGTTTTTCCACTCCAAGGTACTTACCTATCCCATTCTGCTCGTGGACCACATAGTCTCCTACTTTTAAGTCGGCAAAAGTGCGAATTTGCGAACCTTCCCTGCGGGTTGGCACTTTTCGCGATCGTTTTTGCTTCCCGTAAAGTTCCTCGTCAGTTACAACCGCAAATTTCAGGAAGGGTATTTCGAAACCCTTCTGCAGATTTCCCACGCCAATGTAACAACCGCCACTTAACAGCGGGCCTTTTAAGTCATCTACATAAGGCGCTTCTATTCCATTTTCCCACAAATTTTCCTTAATTCTTTCCGCCCTGCCGGTATTACTTGTTAAAATTACAGTTACATATTTATTGCGCTTCCATGATTTGATTTCGTCAACCAGCATGTTTAATTTTCCCATTACTGGAAGTGTTTTACCACTGATACTAATGATGTTTTTTAAATTGGCATCCGGAATCTGCCGTGGTAAAGAAGTAAGGTGGACAATCGAATTTTTGCGAAGACGCGTCAGCACATCATTCTTACTTAAGTAAAATTTTCCAAACCCGGGTAAAACCTTACCGGCTTCAAACCAATCCACCAGATACTGTGACCTTTCCTTTTCTCCGTTTTCAATATTATCAATTACCCTTAAGGTTTCACTTACAAAGACTATGGGAGAAAATGTAAAATAGTCAAGTATTGTCTGCTGCTCCCGGAATAAATAAGGCTGCAAGCTATCCATATCTTCAGTCCAGATCCCCTGCTCCAGGTTTGAAGTGAACTCTTCTACCACAGTCTTAAGTTTATTGAGAGCCAGGGCAGATAGCTTTTTCTTGGTTATTTCCTTCAGCTCTTTTTCCAGTTCGGTAATGGCATGTTCTTTTTCTTCTTCACTAAACAATATCTCCCTGGCAGGATATATTTCAGCCGTGGAGATTTCCCGGATAGAACGTTGATTGTCGGAATCGAAAAAACGAATACTTTCTATCTCATCATCAAAAAATTCAATTCTGAAAGGATTTTCTTCTGCGGGGCTGAAAATATCAATAATTCCACCACGTGCACTAAATTGTGAAGGGGATTGTACTAAATCTACCCTTTCATAACCCATCTCGATAAGTTTCTTGAGAATAGCTTCATAGTCAATAACTTCTTCCGTATTTAAAGTTATCCGGGCATTTTGTAAAAATCCCTTGGGTACCATACCCTGGGTTAAAGCCTCAACAGGCAGAACTAAACAACGAATTTCTCCTGAAAGTATTTTTTGAATCACTTTTAATCTTTGAACCTGCAAGTCGTTACTTTTAGCATAAACACCATATGGTAAAAATTCCCTCGGGGGAAGACAGTCAACACTTTCCTGGGGTAAAAAAACTGAAAAATCTGAAACAATATCCTTAGCTTCTTTCAAGTCTGCCGTAATAAATACAACAGGCGCATTTACTTTACTAAGAGTTGCTGCACCCCACAAAGATTTTTGTGCTGAAGATATCCCGTGTATGAGCTGCTCACTTCTGCCTTTTTTCAAAGCCCCGAGGAAAGAATTAAATTGTTCAGTTTGCGTTAATAATTGTAGTAAACCTTCATGTCTCATTGTAAATCACCTTTATTTCTCATACTTACTAATAATACTATGGAAAAATTCCAAAGAATATGGACCACTATTCCCGCAATTAGCGCCCACCAGATATTTGCGATATGATAAGCAACTGCGGCCAGGTAACCAAATAAGAGGTGGCCCAAAAAGCTTAAGATTCCTGCACTTTTGCTATGAGCACCGGTGTTAATATCAATTACCGCCTCTGCAGCACCAAAAAATGCATGAACAAAAAAAATATCCGCACCTAAAAGCACGGCCCCTCCGGTTTTTAATACTTCTTCAAGAATTGGCGCTACGGCTATAAGACCTGCTGAACCCAAATTTATAACAAAATAACGGTTAACTAACCACGCTATCAGAGAAACTAAGAGACCAACCATAATAAAGCTCATACAAATCTCCTTACCGGGAATTATACTTGTTCATAATTTTTTCTATATCTGAGGATATGATAAATTCCTTCACTGCCTCTGCTACTTTGGGAAGTACCTCTGTAATTATCTTACTTTCTTCTTCACTAAATATACCTAAGACATAGTCAACAGGATCCATCCCTTCAGGAGGTCTGCCAATCCCTATCCTTAAGCGGTTAAACTCCCTTGTTCCAAGGGAATTAATAATAGAAGATACTCCATTATGCCCACCTGTTCCTCCCTTTGGACGAATTCTAATTCTTCCTAAATCTAAATCTAGATCATCGTAGATAACAATGATATCCTCGGAGGAGATCTTAAAAAACTTTCTTAAAGGCTCAACGGCCTCACCACTTAAATTCATATATGTTTGGGGTTTAACAAGTATAACTTTTTGACCTTCATAATGAGTTTCTGCAATTAGAGCTTTTTCCTTCTGTTTTTCAATACTTACTCCCAATTCATCCCCCAAAAAATCAAGAGCCATGAATCCTGCATTATGTCTTGTGGCTTCGTATTTTTTCCCCGGATTTCCCAACCCTACTATCATTTTCATAATCTATCTCTCCTGAACTTTTTTAATCATTTTAATCTAATAGTGGACTAATGATCGGATAGATATTTACCAGAACATAAATCAGTATAGCAGAAACTACATATATATTACCACCCCAAATGGCTATTTTTGATTCTCTTTTTAATTCTTGTTCTTCTAAAGCCTTTCCAAGCATAAACCTCGACCACAGGCCGCAAAAGTTACTTCTCTTAACACATCTTTGTTAGATTTTTTCATAAACTAAAACCCCCGCAACCCTTAGAATTTCATTATAGTATTTGCGCCATGGCGGGGGAATTATACACATCAAAAATCCCCCGTGGATCGTCCGCGGGGGATTCTTAAGACTATTCTTCTTCTGCAGCAGGTTGTTCTTCACCTTCAGCTTTTTCTGCTTCAAGAGTAGGCGCTATTACTGTAGCCAAAATGGTGTCTTCTTCACTTAAAATTTCAATACCTTCACCCAGGTCTAAATCTGCAACTGTGAGGTTATCTCCGATACCTAAGTCAGAGATATCTGCCTCTACATGTTCAGGTATGTTAATAGGCAGACACCTGATATCTATTTCCCTGGCGCCATGCTGCAATATGCCGCCATCCTTAACACCTTTGGCTTCTCCAACAAGGTGTACAGCTACAGTAGTATCCAGCTTGTGCTTCATGGAAATCTGGTTAAAGTCAACATGGGTAATCTCATCTTTTATTGGGTGTCTTTGTATTTCTCTAATTAAGGTTGTGTATTCCTGTTCAGCGCCATCTTCTTCCACAACCAGCTTAACTAATGCGTTCTCACCATATCTGTTAATTAGCTTTTCTAATTCATTGCTTTTAACCTTTATTCCTTTACTTCCAATTTCCTTACCATAAAAAACAGCTGGTACAAAGCCTTCTTTACGCAATTTATTAGCGTTACCTTTGCCTGTATTTTGGCGAATCTCTGCTTTCAGTTGTGCCGCTTCCATATGTATTCACTCCTTCCTCCAATAATACACTTATATTATTTTAGCATAATTGGAAACTGTGAACAAGTTTAAATGCTTTAAGCTAAAATTAATCGAAAAGCTTACTCACAGATAAATCCTCATGGATTCTAATGATAGCTTCTCCCAGTAATGGTGCAACTGAAAGGACCTTTATCTTTTCAAGCCGTTTTTCTGCCGGTAGAGGTATTGTATTTGTGGCAACCAGTTCTTCTATGGGGGAGTTTTCTATTCTCTCAATTGCCGGTCCCGAAAGAACAGCATGTGTACAGCAGGCAAGTACTTTCTTAGCCCCCCTGTCTATAAGAGCCTGTGCTCCATTTGTAATTGTGCCTGCAGTATCAATTATATCATCAGTCATTATAACTGTTTTATCCTTTACATTACCTACCAGATTCATTATTTCCGCAACATTTGGAGCAGGTCGGCGCTTGTCCACAATTGCAATTTCACAACCCAATCTCTGTGCTAAATCCCTCGCCCTGGTAACACCGCCGATATCAGGAGAGACCACTACCAGATCCCTCAGTTCAAGGTTTTTATAATACTCAGCTAAGATTGGTACTCCTAAAAGGTGATCAAAGGGAATATCAAAAAAGCCCTGAATTGCATTGGCATGTAAATCCATTGCAATTACCCTGCTTGCTCCGGCTGCAGTTATTAAATTTGCCACAAGCTTTGCAGAAATTGGATCCCTGGGTTTTGATTTTCTTTCCTGCCTAGCATATCCATAATAGGGTATAACCGCTGTTATTCTACTTGCTGATGCCCTTTTTAAGGCATCTATCATAATTAAGAGTTCCATAAGATTTTCATTAACAGGATAACAGGTAGGCTGAATTACAAAGACATCAGCCCCCCTCACACTTTCGTCAATAGCTATACTTATTTCCCCATCCTTAAAATGACTTACTTCAGCTTGACCAAGAGGAACCCCTAAATATTGTGATATTTCTTCTGCCAGAGTCTTATTTGCATTACAGGAGAAGATTTTCAGTTTTTTATTGGACATAGACATGAAACAAACCTCCCAAAAAATATCCACAATTCACACAAAACAATTTTATTCTACATTATTCTACAAATCCCTGCATTCTTTTTTATTCTTTTTCTTCCAATCTAAAATATTTTTCTGTTTTTGCCTTGCTATAGCCAGGGAATTTTGAGGTATATCCTTTGTGATGGTAGAGCCTGCCCCTATAACTGAATTTTTACCTACTTTAACGGGAGCAACCAGGTTTGTATTACTACCTATAAATGCCCCATCTTCTATAACTGTTGGCCACTTGTTTTTTCCATCATAATTACAGGTGATGGTACCGGCTCCTACATTTACATTTTTACCAATTGTAGAATCACCTATATAACTTAAATGGGGAACTTTACTGCCATCATCAATATCTGATTTTTTAACCTCCACAAAATCTCCGATTTTTACATCCTGACGTAAAACAGTGCCGGGTCGCAAGTAGGCAAAGGGGCCAACTGAGCAACCGCTTCCTATATTGCTGTCTATAACAACAGACCTTGTTATTGTAGTATTTTCCCCAACTGAAGTATTTTTTAATGTTGTAGAAGGACCTATTTCACAATCGGCTCCTATTGTTACATCTCCTTGCAATAACGTAAAAGGATAAATGGTAGTATCAGGTCCAATTTCTACATCGTAATCTATATATGTTGTATCGGGGTCAATGAGAGTAACCCCATTTTGCATGAGGGCAATATTTTTACGCATACGCAGTACTTTTTCTGCCGCTGCGAGATGTACTCTATCATTTACTCCTTGTATTTCCTTAGGGTTATCTGCTATACATGAGAAAACCCCCAAATTATCATCACTTAATACGGAGATAACATCAGTCAAGTAATATTCTCCTTGGGCATTATCGGGAGTAATTTTTGCAAGCGCCTTAAAAAGCTCATTTTTTGTAAAGCAGTACGTGCCTGAATTTATTTCTTTAATTGCTTTTTGACTTTCATCAGCATCTTTTTCTTCTACAATTTTCAATACTTTCCCACCATCACCACGAATAATTCTGCCGTAACCGGTTGGATTAGTTACTTGAGCTGAAAGGATAGTACAAGCAGCTTTTTTTGCAAGGTGAGTCTGGATTAATTTTTCAAGTGTAACTGCTTCTAATAAAGGGGTATCACCGCACAGCACCATGACATTTTCTATTTCGGGAGATAAGACATCTTTGGCTTGCATCACTGCATGAGCTGTCCCCAACTGTTCTGATTGTAATGCAAATTTTATACCCTCTCCCAATGTATTTTTTACACCTTCAGCGCCATGCCCCACCACCACAACTACTTCCTTTACTCCCGCACCTTGAGCTGCATTAATTACATGCCAAACAAGCGGTTTGCCAGCCACCTTGTGAAGTACTTTAGGTGTTTTCGAACGCATTCTTGTACCTTTACCTGCCGCTAAAATAACTGCTGCTGTATTATTCATAAAATAACTTTACTCCTCCTTAAAGCTTTAACTTTATCTCTAAAGGTATTTGACTTTTACAAAACTATACGTTTTTCCTGCTAAAAGTGTTAAAAAAATTTATAAGAACATTATAACTAGTATTCCATATGTTGGTGAAAGTATTAAATAAAAAAGGAGCTTCACCTTGGAGAGCTCCTTTGTTATAGTCTACCATTATACAACTTCTTCATATGCTTTTAAAACAGCGTTTTGAATAATCTCACGCGCATCAGAGCAAATGGGATGTGCTATATCTCTATATTCACCGCTAGGAGTCTTGCGACTTGGCATAGCCACAAACAAACCATTTTGCCCTTCAATTACCTTTACGTCGTGAATTACAAATGAATCATCTAATGTTACTGAAACTATTGCTCTCATTTTGCCTTCCTGATTAATTTTGCGAATGCGAACATCTGTAATATTCACACCTTCACCACCCTTCTTAAGCCAGTCGAAAATAAGTATATTGTCGTATTCTGCATCCATTATTAAATTCCTGCTTTTTCCACATATATTTTTAACCAAAAGTCTAAATTTTTAAACCCTTTTTTCAAATCTTTTTTACTTTATAACCTTTATCCTAATTTAACCAATTTAATACGGGTTCAATACTTATTTTTTTAGATTTTTGATCAACATCTTTTAATTCTAATAAATGGCGGTAATCTTCCACCAGCTTTTGTTCCGGAAGAGCAGTTGCAATAAAAATTCCAATACCCAAAACCTTTGCATTAAATTCTTGCATCATATCTAGCATTCCCCGGGTAGTTCCTCCACCTTTCATAAAATCATCAATAATAATTACTGAAGAATCATTGGGAAGCGCTCTCCGCGCCAGGGACATGGTTTCAATTTCACCGCGAGAACCGGAAATATAGTTGATATTGACAGATGAACCTTCTGTAACCCTGTTTTCATCTCGGATGATAACAAGTGGAACGTTGAACGCCCTGGCAGTCATTAGAGCAAGGGGAATTCCCTTAGTTTCGATAGTTACAATATAATCCGGCTCCTTATCTTTGAAAATCGTAGCAAAAATCTGTCCTATTTGGCCAGCTATATAAGGGTTAAATATTATATCAGACAGGTAAAGATAACTGCCCGGAAGAATTCTGGAAGGGTCAGAAAGTTTTAGAGCCATTTCTTTTAAAGTCGACTCGATAAAGTTTTTAGAGCAATAAGGACAAAATTTCACCCCTCCTGCAGCTCCAGCTACAGTTACCAGTGTACCTTGATTAAGTCTTTCAAAGGATTGCTTCATAAGTGTGATATCTTCACTAATTGTTGACTTTGCCGTTCCAAATAAATCTTCAAAATATCTTAAAGGAAATAACTTTCCAGGACTCTCTGCCAGCAATTTTCCCATAATTGCCAGCCTTTCACTCCGCCTGAATTTTTCCATTGTGAAACACTCCTTAAACCCGAATATTATTTATAAATTAGTATTTATTATTCACACCTTAGTATAAGTTAATGCTACCTAAAAAGCAAAAGTTTTCTTTCATAGTTTCATGCCCTTTGGGAATACGGGTGCACTTTTTAAAGTAGTGATTGAATACCAAGAAAAATAAGCGCCCCTTCTTTCGGAGCGCTCACTTAACTTACCTTTTCTTCTAAAACTTTTTTTACGAGAATCAGATCGCTTTGTTTATCAACATCTATTCCTACTTCAGGGTAATTGGAAATAATCCCCACTCCCTTTATTCCCAGGAGTTTTGAAAACTTGTCTTCCGTATCGGAAAGACTTAAAAGATGTAAAAGAAATTTTAAAATGAATCTGAACCCGATTAAGCGACTTAATGCTAAAGGGCTTTTCCTTAAACGAACAAGTTCCTCTCCTTTTTCAGCACACCTATGTATAATCCCCGGATTTACCAAAAGAATATTACCACCTGTAAACGTACCTTCTTTTAATTTGACATATGTTCTTTTTACATCCGGGTATTTTTTCTCATTTACTTCCTGTGGAACGATAGAATAATGTAAGTCTGCCTCCTTACTGCTACAGGTTGACAGGAAGTCTTCCACAGCTTCAGGTGTTAAAAGGGGTATATCCCCTGTACATATTAAAAGCTTTTTATTCATAGAAACATACTTTAAACCGTTAAGGACGCTTTCAACTGCTGTTGCACCCGGCTCTACAAGAATAATAGTATTAGTTTCTTCATAATATTTTTTTAAATCCTTCGTGGGACCAACTACTACAATTTTATCCACACTGGGGGCTTTTTCAAGTGCAGATACAACATAATCTACCATTATCGTATTACCAATGGGTATTAAAGCCTCATTTGTTACACCGCTTTCATTTTGCAAATTACCATTAATTTCCCCACCAGCTATAACAATTGCATCTACTTTCATAAGATAAAGCTCCCTTACAATTAATATATCTTATATAATTGGTATTTTCATGAGTATTTATACCGCATTTCATTCATTTTTTATTAATTCCTTATTGTTACTAAGCAGTTCTATCAAGCTGTTTTCAGCGCTTTCTATATGCTTTTGCGCCAGTTTTCTAGCATTATTAACATCTCTTGCAGAAATAGCCTCAACTATTTTTTTGTGTTCATCTAAAGCTATTTTCATGCGTCCCGGATACGTTAGAGAAGTGGAACGGTATCTCTGAATCTGTTCTCGAAGATTATTAATTATATTTACCAATTTGTGATTTCTGCTGGCGGTATAAATTACCTCGTGAATTTCCGTATCAAATTTAATGATGGCATCCAGGTCATCATTATTGCTTGATTCGGCTTCCTGGACAAGCAGCCTTTCCAATTTTTCCAGTTCTTCAGGTGAAATTCTTTCGGCAGCAAGTCCTGCAGCCAATGCCTCAAGAGAAGCTCTAATTTCAAAAACATCGGTAATATCCTTTAAAGAAAGACTGGAAACATATGCTCCTTTTCTGGGAACCATAACTACAAATCCCTCTAACTCCAGTTTGCGAATTGCTTCCCTTACCGGTGTTCTACTTACCCCAAGATCTTCTGCAAGCTGAACTTCCATAAGCCTTTCGCCCGGTTGAAGAGTTCCATCTATAATTGCAGTCCTTAATGTCTCAAATACTATTTCCCGTAAAGGCTTATAACTATTTAGTTTTAAAGGTTGAAGTTTGGCCATTTCATTTCCCCCTAAATTGTATATGTAGCATAAACCTCTCTGTATTTCTTTTTAAAATGGGCGGCTATTTCTTCAGCATGGTCCATACTTTTCGCTATACAAAATACTGTTGGTCCACTACCACACATTAAAGATACCCTTGAACCCAATTGTTGCATTTGTAATTTAATTTCCGCAACCTCAGGATGCATCTTACATGTAACAGTTTCCAGAACATTTTCCAGATCATTTAATGCTAATTCAAAATTTTCCTCTTTGAAAGCAACTATTGTCTTTTCTGTCTTTCTCTCCGGCAAACTTTCTAAATTAAAATTCCTATAAACCGCCGCAGTGGAAACTCCAAAGTCGGGTTTTACCAAAACGACAGGCAAACGTGGAAACGAAGGCAAAAGTGTCAATTTTTCTCCTATTCCTTCAGCTAAAACTGTTCCCCCAATTACACAAAAGGGAACATCAGCCCCCAGCCTTGCTCCCAAAGAGGCTAATTTATGAGGAGTTAAACCTGTTTTATATATGGTATTTAATCCGGTTAATACTGCTGCTGCATTACTGCTTCCACCTGCCAGGCCGGCGGCTACAGGAATATTTTTTGTAATGGATATTTTTACTCCTGAAATAATTCCGGTATATTTAAAAAAAACTTCCGCTGCTTTATAAGCAAGATTTTCTCTTCCTGTTGGCAGTTCAGGATGTGTGGTTTCAATTGCTATGCCAGAGGAAGTTTTTTCTAATGAAATATAATCACATAATGCAAGGTTTTGCATTACAGTCTTCAGAAGATGGTACCCATCTTGTCTTTTTCCCACAATGTCAAGCAATAGATTAATCTTAGCATATGCTGGTATTGTTATGGCTTCCATATTTTTTCACCTTTATATTTCTATTTTTACAGCTTAAATCCTATTATAACAGAACAAAAGTATTTTATGCCATTCGATTTTTAAAGCACTGCTTTTGTTCTCTTAAATTTTAAGACCTTAATTTCCTAAAATATAAAAAAATTTCCTAGAAAAAACTAGGAATTCAGTTATTTAGGGGGTAATTTTATTTTTTCACCTGTACTTAACAAGGTATTAAGCTCTAAATCATTTACTTCCGCCAGCTCATCCGCATCAACCCCGTACTCGGATGCTACTTCTTGTAAAGTCTGATTAAACCCTATTGTAATATCATAAGCTATTACCCGGGCAATAATTACTACTTCAATTTCCCTTGGTCTGGCAGGGTTAAAGCGGGGTTCTATATATTCTACTTCGATATCTACCAAAACAATGTCTCCAGGCACAATACCCGGTATCTGTACTACATGAACAAAGGATACTTTGAAATCAACCGCCCTTACACTACGATCCGGTTCTGCCACGTATAAAGCTGTGACATTAAAATATCCACTAATTATAACTTTGTTATAGATAACCTTTTTATCTTTTACACAGATGTCAGTGACCTTTGCTTCTGCAACTTTAATAATATCAGGATAATCTTTCGGTAAAGTAACTGACTCACTAACTAAAAATTGACTTTTAGATTTAAATGTATCTCTAGCTACAACTAAGTTACCGCGAAGTGTGCCAACCACTATCTCGTCTCTGCCATCAAAATTAATGTCTCCGGCTGCTATTGTGTCTATTTCCTGATTAACATCAATCTTTTTTATTTCTACAAAAGTTCTGCCGTTCCATCGATAAATATAAACATACTTACCAACTGCTACAAATAGTTCTAGGTAACCATCACCATTCCAATCACCTGATGCAACATCAACTACCTTTGCATAAAAACCTGCACTCTGCCACTGTCTTCTAATACGATCCCCTATATATTCCATTACCAGTAACCTGCGATTATTGTTAGTCCCTACTACTATTTTATCCAGTCCTGAATTATCAACCGGCAATACTTTTAAAAATTTAGAAGCCCTCACCGGAATCTTACTTGAAGCCAGGAATTTCAATCCATAATCTTCAAGGGTATAAACAATTACTTCATCAGAACCTATGCCGGAACCCAATTGCAGTAAAACAAGTTCTGCAATTCCGTTGCCGTCCACGTCACCAATTCCAACCAGTGAAGGTATTACAGTTTGTAATGTCGCAATTACACTTAAGTATCTATTTGTATATTCAAGGATTTGAATATTATTTCCACTAATGGAAACGGCAATCTCATCGACGGAATCGCCATCCAGATCCCCTGCGGCCATACTAAATATTCTTCCCTCAAAGTTTTCCCTTGCCAGCAGCTTAAATCTATAATTATTATAACTATAGACTATAACTGAACTTCCACCACCAAGCACAATTTCTAAAACTCCACAACCATCTATGTCGGCTAAAATTATTTCATCGAACTTTCTTCCAACATTTACAGTCAAAATTGGATAATAATAACTTTTCCTCCATTCATAAACTATCAAAAACCCCCTTCTGTTCAAAACCACTATGTTAGGTCTGCCATTACCAGTCACATCACCAACTGCAACTTTTAAATCCGGAGGCAGCCCATATCCTCCCCACGCAAAGGAATAAAACTCATTTTTATCGGCCATTACGTAACCCTCCCTTTCATAGCATTATATTCTCTACTGAAAAAGAGGTTACGGAAAAAAATTTTACAAATTTCTAAAGTTAAAGAGGTATTTAATTGTCTATATAGAATTTTTTACTGAAAAGATATGGACCAAATCGGGAGGATATTATAATGAAGGACAAAAACAGCAAAATCATTTTGAAAAACTGTATGGAAGATATAGTTTGGCCAATGATCAATGAGGTGTTAGCTAAAAATCCGGATATATGTAATTGCGAAATCTGTGTTAACGATATTGCAGCTTTAACACTTAATGAGTTGCCTCCAAAATATGTAGCACGTGAAAAAGGCGAAGTGTTTTCACGTACATCAATTTTGGAAAATCAATACCGGGCAGATGTCTATGCAGCAATATCCAGGGCAATGGATAAAGTCAAAAAAGAACCCCGCCATTATGAATAAATGGCGGGGTAATTTATTAGTTTAATCAAAGTATCGTCATATGCTTTTCTAAGAGGCAAACAACCTCTTCAAAGCCCCCAAGGACCTGTTGCGGGCGCTTTCGGGCAGTGAATTTAAGAAATATTTGCCGTAACCGGTTGTTAAAATCCTCGAGTCCAGTATTGCTACAACCCCCCTATCTGTCGAAGCCCTGATCAATCTGCCGAATCCCTGTTTGAGGCGAATACAGGCCCTTGGAACGGAATATTGTAAGAAATCATTTATACCATTCTTTTGCAATACTTCAACCCTGGCTTCTTCAATAGGTCTGGTTGGTACACTAAAGGGAAGTTTGGTTACTATTACACAGGACAGTTTTTCTCCAGGAACGTCCACCCCTTCCCAAAAGCTATTTGTCCCAAACAACACAGGGTTAGGAGCCTCTTTGAAATCTTCCAAAATTATGTTTGACGGGATATCAGGAGTTTGAATAAAGGGCGTGCATCCCTGGTTATACAGCCAGTCTTCCAGTAAATCATAGCAAAAATTCATCGCTTTATAGGATGTAAAGAGAAGAAAAGCATTTCCCCGGGTTACCTTTAAAATCTCTTTGCTCATTTGCACAACATACTCATAATACTGTTTATGCTTTGGAGAAAGAGCTTTTTGGGGAACAAGCAATAAGCAGTTTTCCTTGTAATTAAATGGAGAGTCTAGGATTTTGCTGCGGTAAGAATCTATACCTATCCTGTTTGCAATATATTTAAAGTCTCCCCCCGTGTTTAAGGTAGCAGATGTGAGTACTGTAGGAACCTTTGAAAACAAGCTTTCCTTTAATATACTACCTACCACGACAGGAGCCGCCTTCAAAACAAAACCATTTTCACCATAAGGTTTTTCAGCCCAGTAGACATATGTATGGGGATTTTTGACGTCCAGTAAAAATTTAAGTTCCTGCAGAAGCGTCATACCTCTATTAACATATGTTTCTAATTCCGCTTCCCCTTCATCTGTCAGGTTTAATGACCGGGCAAAATTATCTGTGGAAATTGTTGACATTACTCTTTCCAGTACATCGATAATTTCCGTATTTTGAAAAAAAGCCTCCTTATACCTTAAAGTTTTTTCCTTTCCTAAAAAGTTATCTACTTCTTTAGATAGTTTTTGGAGGGCACTGTCAACTTTAGTATTAAACTCTTTAAACTTTTCATAATAACCCTCGTCACTTCTAATCATTAAAGGCACTTCACCGTTCCCGGCAGTCAGTGCAAGCAGAAAGTTCTTTATTCTATAGTAATCCACATTGATCGCCATATTGTCACATGCAGTATCTTCAATATGGTGTGCTTCATCTATAATCACCCTTCCATAGGTAGGAAGAACAGTCTTTTCACTTCCGGTTCTAATTGCAAGGTCACTGAAAAATAAAGCGTGATTAACCAGTATTATATTTGCTTCACTTGCGGCAATACGGATACTGTTTATGTAACATTTTTGACGCCACGGACAGCGGCCCTTTAAGCAGGCATCCTTTTCACCGCAAACCTGCGACCAAATCCTGTAAACAGGTGTTTTAAAATTGTCCCTCTGTCCATCATGGGGACCTTCCAACTCCTTAAGAAGGCCTAGGGTCTGTTCTTTTTCTTCTTCCATTTCATCATCAAGAAATGTTTGCTGCTTTACACCCTTTTCGTCTAAACCCAGCGTGCCTTTATGTACTTCCAGCCTGCGCAAGCATACATAATTGCTTCTACCCTTGACAACAACCGCACTGAAAGCAAGCTCTTTTTCGGCTAAAAGCTTTCTCAAAACCGGAATATCCTTTTTTAAGAGCTGGTCCTGTAAATTCTTAGTATGAGTTGCCACTACAACCCTTTCATCATTTTCCAAAGACCACAATACAGCAGGAATTAAATACCCAAGAGACTTTCCGACCCCGGTACCGGCTTCCACAAGAAGATGCTCGCCTTCCCGGAGCGCTTTATGCACTTCTACCGCCATCTCTTCCTGCTGGGGTCTTCTTTCATATTCCGGCAGCGCTTTAGGTAGGTCATTTTGAAGCAGTTCTTTTATATCCATAACTAAAACTCCTAAGCTAATTTATAGTCATTTACAATATCTTTTTTCTACTTTTATTATAAATTTTCCTTTAAGATCCAAGGGGACGGTTCCCTCGACTCAAAAAAACTTTTACTCTTTATGTGATAAAACCCTCAAATATTTTGATAAGCTTTAGTCAAAATATTTGGGGGTTTTTCTATGCAGTATATCCAGGAATTTAGTAATCTGACCGTAAATGTGTAAGATTATTAAATCTGCAGTAATCTTATAAGTTCAATTAATTCGGCAATCCTAGTTGAGTTAACTAAATATTTTCTATACATTCTTACCGCAACATTTTTTATATTTTTTCCCGCTACCACAGGGACAAGGCTCATTACGCCCAATTTTAAGCTTTTTCTGCCCATTACCTGATTGGAAATTTTTCGGAGGTAAAGGCTTCATATATTTCTTTTCCTCCCTGAATAACTCTTCAGGAGTATACCCTTTTAAAAACCACTGTCTTGTATTATTATGTAAAAACGTCACCTGACCTGCAAATTCCTGAAGCGTTTCAAAATCACTTATTTCAAGCTCCTCCTGTAAAAACTCAAGTATTTGGTTAAGTGAATCGCCTATTTTTATGGCATACACGCATTCTTCCACCAGATTTTCTGCTTCATCAACAGTAATATCATAATTATCAACGATAAACTTGGAAAATCTCATAAATGCAAAATTTTTATCAACATAACCTGGGGCTCCTGCTTTATATATTTGTTCATAAGTAAAAGGATAGAAATCTAAATCCGGCCTCTTTTTGTGTTCTATCTTTATCCTGGAAGAATCGAAAACACGACAGTTTGAGTAACCCTCAAGATCATGCCTAATTTCACTATAATACTCAACAGCATTATTGACTACCTTTATGAAATCAACTAATTCAATTTTTTCAGACTTCATTAATTTTGCAATCATATCAGTGAGTTGAATCAAATCAAGTGTTCCATAGTAAAATAAAAGTCCCTGGGCAAGACGTATCCAGTCTGTATTTCTTCGAACAATTTTTTGATACTCATTATTATCAAGTTTTTGAAATTCAGTAAGAAGTTCCTGTGGCATCACTAAAACTCTTTTTCCTTTAATTGTCCCCGAAAATATGATTCCCCTATTTCGAAAATACTCGGCTTGCAGCGTATCAATATCTATCTCAGCCATGCCGTCATTTTCAATAATTTTCTTTATTAGTTTGTATTGAGAATTATCAAATACTAAAAATACTTTCCGAGCAGAAGATACTATTTCCGATTCAAGACGGTCTATTAGCTGATGTTTATTTAGAGAACTCAGGCCTTTCAAATCCAGATTTTGCCTGATTTTTGTGAGCTCATTCTTTGTAAGATTTTTAAGAAAATCTTTTAACGAGCAAGGTATTTTAATTTCTTCCCATAGTTTTTTCTCTCTTTTTGCCCTCATTTTTTCTCCTAAATTCCGTATATCTTTCAATGCCTTTACCAACATTTCATAGGTTTCCTTATCAATATTGTTGCCCATATCAACTTCTCCTTTTACACAACATTTTCCCAACTGCATTTTCTTCACTGTTTTGAAATAACTCCAAAAGTTTCAACCATAAATTATTCTCCATACCGGTGTTCTTTCCGGATGCGAAACCTCCAGCGGAAACCTAAATTTTTCCTCAAATGGGCTTGAGTTTAAAATTAGAGCTTCCTCAACTTTCTTAAAAGTATTTACAACAACCTAATTTTATATGGAAGCAATTGACTTTTCAACATTTTTCCATAAATATTTAAGGTTTTTCTCAAAAAGAGTTGGTCAAGTACTAATATTTCCCCGGGCAAGCTTGCTTAATTTTGAGTATAAAATATTCCGGGTCAGAACCACTTTTATTAATAGCCAATAAAATAATAAATTGGAACTTTAGACATCAAGCTTCATGTCACCAAATTTAATCCAGTTTTTCTTTCTCATAAATTCTGAAATAATCAAGGTAACTATAGCCGGTAATATGAAATGAAGTAACACAATCTTAAAAATTACAGAACCACTTAGACCCATGGCTTCAATAACTCCAAACTGTCCCACCAGACCGGCTGTACCCATACCAGAACCTATTGGTATGTTTTCCATCGGCAGTATTGTAGTAGCAAGAGGTCCTAAAATAGCACTGGCCAATGTAGGCGGAATCCAGATTCTAGGATTCTTAACAATATTAGGGATTTGAAGCATAGATGTTCCTAATCCCTGGGAAATAAGTCCGCCCCAGCCGTTTTCACGATAGCTGGCTACGGCAAAACCTACCATTTGAGTGGAACAGCCTACAGTAGCAGCACCGGCAGCCAAACCACCGAGTTTAAGCATTATTCCAATAGCAGCACTACTGATTGGTAGAGTAAGAATCATTCCCATCAGAGTAGAAACAAGAATTCCCATAGGAATTGGCGCCAATTCAGTGGCTCTCATGATAACTATCCCTATCCACTCCATAAAAGTAGCTATTGGTTGCCCAACAATAGTCCCAGCCAAAACACCTAAAATAATGGTAACTGCAGGGGTAACAATAATATCCACTTTTGTTTCTTTGGAAACAAGTTTCCCAAATTCAGCACCGATAACAGCAGCTATAAATGCACCGGCAGGACCTCCCAATTTAGCCCCGGCAGCACCCGAAATAGTTGAAGCAAACAAAACCAGCGGCGGGGATTTTAGGCCAAAAGCAACAGCGACACCAATTGCAGGCCCCATCATGGCCATTGCTTGCTTACCATAATCTACAAGGGGGTCAATTCCCAGTTTTTCTCCTAAAACTTTAAGGATTAAACCGACAATCAGAGAAGCAAATAAACCCAGCGCCATGGCACCAAGCGCATCTATCCCATACCTTTTAATGGAGATTTCAATATTCTTACGCTTTAAAAAGCTAACTTTTTCCTGTCCTTCTTGATTTGTTTTCATTTCGGCCATACCTTAACCTCCTCTGAATTACCGTTTTTTCCTGAAGTTCACTCACATTGCCAGGCCAATCATACTCCCGAAGCATTTCCAACTGTCGCGACTCTCTCTATACTGCTTATAAAAAAGAATATAAGTTATAACATAAGCTCTAATTGAAAAACTACACTATTCCCAGTGTAGCCTGGGCCATACTCACCACATGCTGGTTAATGCGAAGTAAGTTGTTTAAAAAATCCAGGTATACTGAACTGCTTTCAATATTTTCTCCACCGTTCTCAGCAACCCTCATGAAATGATTAAAGCGCAGATTCTTCTCAATCCGGGCAATTTCAGGCTGTTTTTTTAATACTTCAGTTGCTGCCTCAGGTTTCTCCTCCGCAATTGCCTCTATCACTTTTTGGAGATTTCCCCTGATCTTAGCCTGCATATCCATTAATTCCTGCCAGTCCTCATTACTAAAGCTTATATTTTGCCTTTGGACCTTCCCAGCCAGTCCAGTTGTGCCATAAATGATATCTCCCAGATGTTCCAAATCATTACTGATATTTAAATACATTACCTGTTTTTCCGACTGTTCTTCGGTTAAATTTCTTTGAACCAAGCCAGTTAAGAAATTAGCTATAGCTACATATAAGGCATCGACCATTTTCTCCTGGCCGGAGAGAAAGTTTATTATTTCTTCATCTCCCTTTTCCATTAGCGTCATAATACGCGAAAGCATTTTCTCATCAATTATTTTGGCAAGTCTTACTAACTCATTTTTTGTTTGCCAAAGGGCAATATCAGGCACATCAAGGCTGGAGGCATCCAGAAATTTTGCTACAACTCTATCTTCTTTATCGTCCGGCATTATCTTTGTCAAAAATTCAGCAAATTTAAAACTAAAGGGTAACATAATGGCAGTGATAAGAACATTAAAGATTGTATGGCTGTTTGCTATCTGACGGGATACATCACCTGCTGTCAATAATGCCAGGTTAGTGTATAGTTTTAAGAATGGGAGTATTATAAGAACTCCAATCAGTTTAAATACAAAATTTGCAACAGCCACCCTTTTAGCTTCTTTCCCGGCTCCGAGACTTGATATAAGAGCAGTAGCAGTGGTACCTATATTTGCTCCCAGCATAATTGGTATTGCCGTGGAAAAATTTACCACACCATGGCTTACCAAGGACATTGTCAGTGCAAGTGTAGCAGCGCTACTCTGGATAATACCTGTAAAAACTGTTGAAGCTATAATTGTTATTATAGGGTGGTTAGTTAATCGTAAAATTAGGTTTATGAAAAATTCAGAATTCCGCAGGGGAACCATTGAGCCAGACATAACTCCCATACCGTAAAATATCAGTCCAAAACCCAATATTACCTGTCCGAGATTCCTGTAATAGCGTTTAGAACTGAAAATAAACATTACAGACCCGGCAGCAACTAAAAGGAGAGCATAGTCAGTTATTTTAAACGCTATTAACTGTACCGTAAGTGTTGTACCAATGGCAGAGCCCATAATTACACCCATTGCATTGGACAAAGTCATGAGTCCTGCACTTACAAAACCTACAAGAAGTACAGTGGCAGCACTGCTGCTTTGCAGTAAGAAAGTAATAATTATACCTACAATAACGCCTAAAAAAGGAGATTTGGTAAGCTGTCCTAAAGTATATTTTATCCTTTTGGCTGCAGCTTTTTGCAAAGCTTCACTGGTAAGGTTCATTCCATATAAAAATAATCCAAGCCCACCTAAGAGAGTAATAAACATCATTACTGCTTCCATACATCCCCCTCCTCTCTAGAAGCAAATGTTCGAAAAGTTCGCGCTAAATCCACTTCGAATTCACCTTTTCGAACACTCACTAGAAGTTAAATCCTCTTATTACCGCTAACTATAAAATTAACGGTTTCAGCTATATTTTCCGCATGATCTCCTATTCTCTCCAAATACCTTGCAACAAATGTCAGGTGGCTGGCCTGTTCTACATAAATAGGATCTTTTTTCATATAATCTATTAATTCATCATACAAAAGTGAAAAAATATCGTCCACTTTATCGTCGCTTGCAATAACCTCCATAGCAAGCTCCGTATTCTTTTCTGAATACGCAGTTAGAGCTTTATCTATCATTTCCCGAGCCATATCAGACATTTTAGGTATATCCACTAAAGGTTTAAAATACTCACCCATGCCACTTAATTTTATTGCTATTTCGGCAATATTTACAGCGTAATCAGAAACCCTTTCCAAATTACTCATAATTTTCATTATTCCTGCAAGGGTTCTCAATTGCTCCGTTAAGGGCTGCTGGATAGAGATAAGCTCTAAGGCCCGTATTTCAATATCTTCATCTATTTCATCAACTTCGTCTTCTATTTGAAATACTAAATATGCCTTATCTTCATCCTGGTATACCAGAGCTTTCATTGCAAGGTCCAACTGTTCCTTTACCCTACCGCCTACCGTAAGGATATCCTTCCAAAGTTTTTCAATTGCCCTTTCATAAGCATTCGGTCGCCTCAAGTTTTTCACCCCATAAAAGTGCTTTTAAATATATATTATACCTTTAATAAGATAATATTTCCAGAAAAAAAGCACTAATGGGATATTGCTAGTTAAAATTGACAACGGGCGTATAAAATAAGTATAATTAAGACAAGATTAATAGGGTCGGGTATTTCATACATCCTAAAAAAGGAGTGAGGATCCGTCTTGAAGCAACAGGTATGTAATGATTTTCAGGAAGTAGTAGCAGCACACACAATAAGGCACAAAAGTATCCTCGATATCCTTACCAAAACCCAGGAATGTACATCAAGGGTCAATAGGGCTGTCATAAAATCAGTTACAAACTGCGGCTGCGTAAAAATCAATGCCGAAAAAAAAGAATGGCCCACTGATATTACACTGAAAGAATTGGACTCATACCTTGATAGCCATTTATTGGGGGATTTGTGTCCGGAATGCCAGGAAGTAATTACTGAGGAAGTTGGTAAGCTATTATTTTATGTTACGGCGCTTTGTAATACTCTCGGATTAAAACTGAATGATGTCATCGCAGCAGAACAGTCTAAAGTGCTTGCCCTGGGAAAATTCAATCTTACTTAAAGAGGAAGTTCGAAAAGTCCACGCGAAATCCACTTCGAATTTCGGCGTTGGCTTGTCTCCTGCGCTGCTCACGTACTTCAATGTACGCTCCGCTGCTCAGAGCCTTCGCCGCCTTGAACTTCTCGTGTCTCTCGTGCTCCTTTTCGAA